>Ga0209335_10000090_pt1 | contig 91211 bp, 69 predicted proteins | sample COG_09_FD_184753 | JGI IMG/M metagenome (GOLD analysis project Ga0209335, IMG submission 184753) | Pelagic Microbial community sample from North Sea - COGITO 998_met_09 (SPAdes) (version 2) | ecosystem: Environmental > Aquatic > Marine > Neritic zone/Coastal water | place: Helgoland, sampling...
ACAACAACGGAAAAGAAGAAGAAGAGATTTTAAAAGCGACTTTAAAGCTCTCGTTCGCGGCGCAATGTCAACACGCGCACTGGAAAGTCCGATCGAGAGCGTACGAATCGATGGTCTCGTCGTCGTCTTTCGATGATGATGATTTCGCCAAAGACGGAACGAAGGAAACGAAGACCAACGACTACGAGAAGAAGAATTTCGAAATCATCGACTATTTTAAAGAAGCGATGCATAAAATCGTCTCCGAGACGAACGCGAACGCCTTAGACGTGGCTTTAGAGAGAACGAATCAAAGGTTGAGGAAGATGATCGATCGCGAGTTAGTCTCGTTTTTTAATACGTCGTCGTCGTCATCGAAAAGCGAGGGTGGTGTGAAAGAATTCGCGGAAGACGTTGGGGCGAAAGTGTTGCCAGCGCTGGTCTCGAAAGCGTTCTTCGGGAGACCGAAAGCGGTGAGTTTTGCCACGGAAACGTTTTGCTTGTTCGTGGAGATGGAACAATCGGAGTTAGCGATCGAGGTGTTATCGAAAGCGAGCGGGCATAAGGTACCGAAAGTCGCGTTGGCGGCGAGTAAGTGTTTAGCGCTCGCGTGCGAACAGTTCGGGTGCGGGAAGAGAGGCGCGTTGAACTGGATGAAGTGTTTAGACGGAGCCAAAGAAGCCATCGGGCATCGAGACGAAAAGGTGAGAAATGAAGGGAAGAGAGTTATCGTGGAGTGCGCGAAATGGGTCGGAGATCAAATCGTGATGGAGAAGATGAAAGACAAGTTGTCGAAAACGATGAAAGGCGAGGTGGAGGCGTCGTTGGCGAAGGAGACGGCGGACGGGAAAGAAAGAGGTTCGATGAAAGCGACGAGGTTTTTGATTTCGTTGCAAAAAGAGATGAGAACGAAAAAGACGACAACGTCTACGTCTGAATGTAGTACAGAAGATAGTGTTACCGAAAAGGTAGAAGCGGTGGCAGGTGCAGACGACTTGAACGAAGATCCGTACGATTCCGCGGAGCCGTTCTCGGTGCTCAAAGCATTGGACAAACCATCCACGGACGAAGATATTCCAAAATTTTGGGAAGCCGTGGTATCTTCGAATTGGCGACACCGCTTACACGCGCTGAAGCAACTCACCGACGCGTGCTCTTCGTCCGCGCGTTTACAAAAAGAAGAGTTCATGGAGCTTCAAAAAGTGCTCAAGAAAGTCATCTCGAAAGACGCCAACGCGAATTGCGTCGCGGAGGCGTCGAAATCGATCGAAAAGTTATGTTTGAACGCGAGAGCGGATTTTAGTAAAGACGCAAAAATGCTGCTCAGTGCTTTACTGGATAAATTAAAAGATAAGAACGCATTCGTGACGAGTGCGATTGCGAACACGTTGGATGCCATTTCATTGCGATGTTTCGCATTTTGCGACTCGCCAGAAGACGTGGTAAAATACGGATTGCAACACAAAGTCGGCAAAGCGAAATTGGAAACTTTGAAATGGTTGACGCGATCGAGCGCGTCGTTTTCATTGCAGGAGGCGAAGAAGACGATTAGTGCGAGCGAATTAGTTGCGACAGTGGTTAAACTTTTAGAGGATAAAGATCCGGAAACGAGGAAGGCTTCGCAGGAGTTTCTCGGCACGCTCGCGGGGAGAGCCGGCGGGATGAAAACACTTTCCTCGCAACATCTCGCCGGAGTGGACGATAGTAAAATGAAAAAAATGAACGAGATATGCGCAAAGATTACGCCAGCGCTGCCATCTGCGAATTCGACGGCGCCAAAGAAAGCTGGTGCTGGAGAGAATGTCGCAGCGGCTCCAAAGAGAAAACAAGAGCGAAGCGATAGAAAAAACGCAAGCACGAGCAGTAGCAGCGGCAACAACATCAACAAGAAAAATAACAATAACAACACTGGCTGCTGCGCCGCCGATTTGAGTTTGAAAATTACGGACGCCTTACTCCGCGATACCGCGGATGGTAACTGGAAGCGTCGATCCGCCGCGCTCGACAAGTTGAAATCTATTCTCGACTCAGCGCCGAGTAACATCGAAGTCTTTGGACTCGACGCGCTTTTTTCAGCTTTGCGAGCGAGATTTACGGACTCTAACGCCAACTTAGCATCTCAAGCGTTACAGCTTGCCGGACAATTCGCGTTGAAGTGTGGGGAAAACGTCGAGAAAGTTGGACGATTGGTGTTGAGCGATTGCGCGAAACACGTCGGCGACTCCAAGAGATTTGTCAGAGAAGCTGCGTTTTCTTTGATCTCCGATTGGGGCGTCGCCGTTGGTGAAGCTGTAGTTTTAGAACAGTTTGCAAATAAATTCGTCGAGCTCGCGACTTCCTCGTCGAATTCTTCTTCCGTTGGCACTTTGTGTGCGGATGGTAAACGCGAGGCTATGGACTTTTGCCGCGAAACGATAGAGGCTATTGAAAAGAACGCCGCCACGGCCAAAGCGGCGGACGATATCGCGCTTCTCTTACAACCTGCCATGGCGTTTGCCGCGGTTGGCTTTAAGGACAAATCGAGCGACGTTCGCGTAGCAGCTTCGAATCTCTTTGAAACTGCCATGAAAATGGAACGCACGATAGATGCGGCGAGTAGTTCTAGTAATAGCACGACCAGCAGTAGTATAAAGAAGAAGCGCACGGTGACTCGCGAAGACGCGCTGAAAGCCATTGAGAAATTACCGCACGGTTTGTGTTCGGCTATTGACGCGAGAATTAACAAGGAATTTCCCATTGATTTTACCAGCAATGGTGCTATTACTACATCGAGCGCGATGAAGAAACCGGCAGCGCTCAATATCCCGGAAAATTATAAAAATCTGGGCACCGTCGAGAAAGTATTCGTGCCTCCGTCCGCCCAGAAGCCGACGGAAAAGTTCGCCGAAAGAAAAAGTATTTTGGACGACGACAACATGGACGTGGACAATCTCGAGGTTATGTTTGATAATGCGGTCAAAGAAAACGTCTCTCGAAGTTCCAGTGGAGACTTTTTTCAAATGTGTGACTTGAAACAACTCAACGTTGACGGCGGGAAGGACCTCGAACCGCCAGTCACGCCACCGGCGAGACCTTCTATTTGGGACCAAGCGCTCGCGAGAGCCACGGCAGACGAAGACGACGAGTGTGTGGAAGGTTTGAAAGCGTTGTGTCACGAAATGAACGCGCACGCCATGTCGGACGCGTTTAAACACGAGATTTCTGGAACTATCGGACCTTTACTCATGTTTTTATCTGACGAGCTGCCGATTTTCTTTGAAAACGCGGTGAAAGCGAAGAAAAAATGCGAGAAGCACAAAAAGAGTAAAACGAACAAGAAGATCGAGGAAGAGCGAGAGGAGTACGAAACGTTACTGCGTGGCTGTAAGTACGCGTTGATGACTATGCACGCGGTCTTGAAAGAGTCCATCTTAGCGAACGGCGCTTCGGAAGCAACGACCAGAAACGTCCTCGCCTCTGTGCTCTCGCAGTTGGTTTTGGCCATGGATAATAGTTCAAGCATATCTTCTTTTGAATCAACTACAACTGTTTTGGAATCTTCGGATTATTTGAATGCGCTCAACGCGCTCGCAGAGAAAGCCATGGAAAACTTTTCCAAGACGAATTCTATGGTCAGTTTGATCAAGTTGTTATCCGGGGAAGGCGTCCCGGATTTCTCTTCGTTGGGCGACGCTAACGCGGCGACAACGACTACAACTGCGCATCATCTGAGCAAGAAGAACGCTAATGCCGAAAATACCGAAGCAAAAGTAGCTTTGTTTGAAACTTTAGTCGCGAAATGTCTCGTCAAACTCGCGTTTCAGCTCGAAGAGCTCGTGGAATCCGGCATCAACGTCGCCTCAATTTTCTCCGCGGTGCACGAATTTTACTCCTTCAAAGGCGAAGAGTTCATTCTCGAGGGTGAACGCGACGACGAGTACGGGAACAAGAACATTCGAATCGTTCGCGCGGTGGTTCACGAGGTATGCAAACTCATCGGTCCGTCCGCGGAAAAGTACGCCAAGTTAGCTTTGACAGGTATGAACGTAAAAATACCAGAGTTGGAGAGCGAGTCGGATCAACTTCCTTCGTTGTTGCGACAGGTTCGCGCGAGTTTGAAAATCCTTTCCGGAGAGGATGAAATCGAATCGAAAGTTCGAGAGGAACTGTCGGGCATTTTCGCAAAAATCGGCGACAAGGACACGACCGTCCAAGGTCTCGAACAACTGTACAATTTCACCAAGTGCGAGGAGAAAATTTCTCGAGTCGACGTGAACGAACACTTGCGACAGACGAGTTCGGCGTTCCAAGCGTACGTGAACAGAGGTTTGGCGAAAGTTGAGAACAGTCGAAAGAAGAAGCTGTTGTCTGTTTCGTCTTCTACTCCTTCCGCCGCTATCTCTGAAAAGGAAAACGGTGGAAGCTCTTTTGCTTTTCGCGCGACGCCGAGGAACTTTGGGAGCAGTTTCGCTTCACAAGGTAAAAGTACCGGCGGTTCCGCTTCGAAAGGATTCAAGCTTTCCCCGAGAGACGTGAACATCGCAGCAACAACAACAACAACAGCTCCTGCTGCTGAGAAATCACCGGTTGCGAAAGCGAAATCTGCGGCGGAAGAGTTTCGGGAGCGCATGAATGCGTTGACGAAGCGTAAAGCAACGAACTAAATAAACGTCGCTCCCCGCTCGAACCTCTTTCTTCGCGCCCGTCTCGTATGTATGTACACCATGTTCGCAAAATGTTTCAGTAAGAAGTTTAATTATTATTACAATACGCAAAAAAAGAATCTTCCGAGAATAAGCGCGCTTATATATCGGTCCTCCTCGTTTCTCTCTCTCTCTCTCTTAATTCTTTCTGTTTTTAATGTAATCGGCTAAGCCAATGAGCGGCGCGGCTTTCTTTTGATCGTACACCGATAACTGTTCCTTCGCGCTCTTAATTAACTCATCTGCTATCCTCTGCGACTCCTCCAATCCTAATAAACTCGGGTACGTCGCCTTACCAACCGCGACGTCTTTACCAGCCGTTTTGCCTAACTCCTCGCTCGTCGCCGTGCAATCCAAAATATCATCCACAACTTGAAACGCCAATCCAATATCGTACGCGTACTTCCCCAATCGCTCGATATCCTCTTCGGTTCCGCCACCCAAAATCGCTCCGGAAACCACCGCCGTCTCCAACAACGCCCCAGTCTTGTGCGCGTGAATATACTTCAGCGTTTCCAAACTGACCGGTTTCCCTTCCATCGCCAAACCTTCGCTTTCGATGTCCACAACTTGGCCACCAACGAGTCCTTCCGACCCGACGCACTTCCCAACATCCGCTATCACGCGTAAAATCTTCTCCGCCGGAACCCCTTTTGTCTCTCTCGCGATGTACTCGAACGCGTGCGACAACAACGCGTCGCCGGCTAAAATAGCCATCTCTTCCCCGTACACTTTATGATTCGTCGGCACGCCTCTTCGAAAATCGTCGTTATCCATCATCGGTAAATCGTCGTGGATCAAACTCATCGTGTGGATCATCTCCAGCGCGCACGCCGTTGGCATGACCACTTCTTGTGCGCCTCCAACCATCTCGCACGCCGCGATTGCTAAACACGGACGAATTCTTTTCCCACCGGCGAGTAAAGAATATCTCATGGATTCGTGCAAACGTTCTGGATAAATGGTTGGGACGGAATCGGACAACGCTTGCTCGATCGCCGCGTTCTTTTCTTTCACGTACTTGGCGAAATCAATCTCCGCGTTCGTGTCCGCGACGGCCATCGCCTCGATTCGAAACGTTCTTTTTTCCCTTCGCTTTCCCGTGGCTCTCGAGGAGGAGGAGGAGGAGGAGGAAGAAAACCCAACGAGCGACGACGAGACGTTTCTTTTCGAGGAAGAGGAGGCAGAGGAAGAGGACATCGAAATTCGCGAAGAAAAGGAACTCAAAAACGTCATCGACGACGTCGACGCGACCGTGAAAACGCTCATTTTACGCGCGCACGTGTCAAAGTTTAACTAAAACCACTCGATTTTGTATTTGCGAAATCGAGAATCTCGACTTCTTCTTCTTCGCGCGTCGTGCCTTTGTCGTCTGTTGTGCGCGTTTGGATGAAATGATTTCTTTTCTTGTTGGTGTTGTTTGGATAAAAAAAAAAGAATTTTCGGAAAAAGAAGAGATCTTTTCTTGATGTAAACCCTAGACCCTAAATTCAAAATGTGTCTCTCATTTTTGAAAAGGTGTTGTTCTTTTACACACACGAAAACACCTCTCTGTTCTAACACGAACGATCCTCGCGGGAAACAGACGACGATGACGACGACGACGTCGATGATGATGACGACGAGTAATACTACTACCACGATGGGGCGAACGACTTTGAGAGGAACAACAAAGAAGGTTTTTCCTTCTTCTTTTTCGAGAACGAAGAAGAACTCCTCCTCTGTATCCTCGGGGAAGATGATGATGATGATGATGTTTGTTAAATCAACGAGAAGAAGCGGAAGAAGACGAGGAGGAAGCGCGTCGTCGTCTTCCTCTTCTTCCGCGATTGTCTTCTCAGCTGTGGCACCGGCGTCTTCGTCGAAAAAAAAGAAGAAAAACGTTCTGGTCATCGGCTCCGGTGGTCGCGAGCACGCGTTAATCTATCGTTTGCTCCAGTCTGAAACGTGCGAGAAAGTGTTCGCGTTACCGGGGAACGCCGGTATCGCGACGGAGCCGACCGTGACATCCATCGCGGACGTTTCTGAATCGAATCACGCGGATGTGGTGAAATTTTGCAAATCGAACGCTATCGATTTAGTCGTCGTTGGGCCGGAAGCGCCGCTGGTGGACGGGTTAGCGGACAGTTTGAGAGCGGAAAATATCAACGTGTTTGGACCGTCGAAGAAAGCGGCGCAGTTGGAAGGGTCCAAGGAGTTCATGAAGAACTTGTGTAGGAAGTATAACATTCCGACAGCCACGTACGAGGTTTTTAGCGACGCGGAAAAGGCGAAGGAGTACGTGAGAACGGTGACGGGAGCGCCGATTGTGATTAAAACGTCTGGTTTGGCTGCCGGGAAAGGCGTGATTATGGCTGAAACCGTCGAGGAGGCGGAAAAAGCCATCGACGAGCTGATGTTGAATAAACAGTTTGGCGATGCCGGCGATACGATCGTAATCGAGGAGACTTTGTTTGGCGAGGAGGCGTCGTTTTTTGCCGTCGTCGGGGGCGACGTTGCGGTTCCGTTAGCGTCGGCGCAAGACCACAAAAGAGTTGGCGACGGCGATACCGGATTGAACACCGGTGGTATGGGCGCGTATTCGCCAGCTCCAGTGGTCACGAAAGAGATTGAAGAGGACGTGATGAAGAATATCATCGAGCCAACGGTGAGAGGAATGCGTGAAGAAGGGTGCGAGTATAATGGCGTCATCTTTGCCGGGTTGATGATTGACGAGAAAACGAAAAAAGTAAAACTGTTGGAACACAACGTGCGCTTTGGCGATCCCGAGTGCCAAACGTTAATGGCGAGAATGGAAAGCGATTTGTGCCAGCTTTTATACGCCGCAGCGACGAATAATATCACCGACGACGACGTGAAGAGCGTGAAATGGAGCAAAGAACCAGCTGTTAATGTTGTTTTAGCGGCGAAAGGGTACCCGGGAAGTTACTCGAAAGGCGACGAGATTAAAAATTTACAAGGCGCGGAAGAATCGACGGCAAAAACGAAAATCTTTCACGCCGGAACGGCGAGTGGAGAGAATGGGGAGATATTAGCGAACGGTGGTCGAGTTTTGGGGATAACTGCGATGGGTACGTCCGTGAAAGAGGCGACGAAGAACGCGTACGTGGCCATCGATAAAATCGATTGGCCGAACGGTTTCTGTCGAAGCGACATCGCCTATCGAGCAATCGAAAGAGAAGAAGGACGAGGCAAGTGATCATTAGAATAAGAATAATATACGTACTTAATTTATATTTATTTATAACTCTCGGGACGGTCCACGTTTACAACTCTTCGTGCGCCTCTTCGAACTCCTTGGCTTTCTTCTTCGCTTCCCTCTCCGCAGCTTTTTCTTCCTTGGACTTAATTTTCGGCAAATCAAACGGAAGTTTTGCGTTCGCTTGAATAAATCTCGTGAAGCCGCCAACCGTTCTCTTCTCCTCTTCGTCCCATGGAACTCTTACACCTTTCTCCCCGGCGGGAAAGAAATAAATCGCCGGGAAACCTTTCGCATCCTTTACTAAAGGATGCTCGTTCGCGGTACCGTCCATATCGCAAATTTTCACCGTCGGCACGTCTTTGAACCTCTTGGCGAGTTTCTTGATTGTCGGCGCGAGTTCTTTGCAGTGCCCGCACCACGGCGCGTACACTTCGAGAAAGACATCCGTTTCGCTGTCGTTGACCATTTCATCAAAGTTTTCGCCGACAACTTTGTACAACGGACCGTAGTTTTCCTCCGGAATAGGTTCGGACTTTAAGTGTTCCTGCAACAAACCCGCTTCGAAAGCTTTGATGAACTGTTGCATGATTGGTTTCGTAATCGTCGGCGCGTTTTCGAGCTTATACTTCTTTTGGCCTTCTTCGATGCGTGGTTTCTCCTTCTCGTCCTTATTCACCGGTTCGGGTTCGGTTGGTTGCGAAAAGATGACCGCTTGCGGTTGGAACTCGTCCTCGCCGACGACCACGTCAAAGTATTCCAAAACACCCTCGGCATCGCTACCTTTAATGTCCACGGTGACGAACAAAATCTTGCCGCTCTTGTTGTCTTCCTTGGAAACTTCCTCGAGGAGGGCGTGGAGTTCTTTCGCAGTTTCCTCGTTCTCGCCGTCGTGAAAGACCAAAACTTGCGCAGTCACGCCAGATTCAAAGACTTTGTTGATGTATTCTTGCTCGAATGGAATGACCCATGGAAGTTGCGCGACGGCGGCAAACTTGGTGATCTCTTTCGCCTCCCATTTGCCGTCGTACTCGGCGAAAGATTTCTCGCCTTTTTCGTTTTCAAACATCAAAACCATCGCCGGGTTGGACGGTCTTTTGAAATTGGTCAGGCCCAATTTGGCAACGTTCGCGCGATTATCTGTGTGCGCTACGTCGAGGCCGTTGAGATCGATATCTTTCGCCATGGCGTAAAAGTCCGCGAAGGCTGGGGAAGAGCCCAATTCGTCGAAAACCGCGATCAAAGTCGCTCGCTTTTCTTCATCTTCGTCTTCATCCTCGTCTTCTTCTTCGCCTTCATCGCCGTCTTCTTTCGCCTCTTTCACTTTCTTCGGCGCCTCTTCGCCGGTGAACACTTTCATCGTCGTCAAATCAACGCTCGGTTCGCCCATTTGACGCTCGACGTAATTCGCGATGGCGTATTGGTCTCTTCCGGATTGGTAATCCTTCTTCAACTCGCCTTTCTCGAACCACTTCATGGTTGGAAACCCTTCCACGCCCAATTCTTTCGCTAGCGCTTCTTCCAAGGTCGCGTCAACTTTGAACAACTTCACGTTCTTACCTTCCAACTTTTCGCTCTCTTTCACAGCTCTCGCGGCGTATTCGTAATGCGGCTCCAACTTTTTACAGTGTCCACACCACGGCGCGTAAAACTCTACTAAAGCTCCGTCCAAGTCTTTCAAAATGGATGTGAAATTCTCCTTCCCTAACGGTTCGACTTCGTACGGACCTTCCGGCATTTCCAACTCTTCCTCTTCTCCTTGGCCGCCGTAGTCGCCGTAGTCGCCGCCGCCGTAGTCGCCCATGCCGCCCATGCCGCCCATGCCGCCCATGCCGCCCATGCCGCCCATGCCGCCGTAATCGCCGTAGTCTGTACCGTAATCTGGAACGTCGTCGTACGGTTCCGCTGGCCTTAAACCATCGTCATCGTATTCTTGCGCCTGTGTTATGTCATCAAAGTAGAGAAACAAACATTTTGGTGGTTAGTATTTTTCGCACCCCGCGAAAAGAGAGTTTCGATGAAGTGGTTGGTGTTCTTCCCAACATCATCGAGAAGAACCCATTTTTTCCTCCAATCCTCCGTTTTCGTCGAAAAGAAGAAACAGAAGAAGAACTTTCGAGAGAAACACCCTTCAAACCGAGATCGACCCCGACAGACAGACAGAACGCGACGTAAACGACGACGACGCGCCGGAAGGGGAGCGGAGTGTGGAGACCGCGACGATGAGAAAAAAAAAACAAACAAAGCCGCCAAAACGCGCGACGATGATGATGATTTTGAGAAAAATGATCGAGAAAAAAAACAACACACAAAAACGCTCGTTGGCGTGGTATACCTGCACGACAAAAACAGTTAAAGTCCCAAACAAAAAGCTCGCGACGAAGAGGAAGAGAAGAGTCAAAGTCGTTCTCCTCGAAATCGTCGTCATTTTCGTCGTCGTCATTCTTTTTTTTTTGTGTGCGTTTGTGATGATGTGATGAGTACCTCGTGATGATGTGTTTTTTAATTTTCTTTTGATGAGAAAAAAAAGGCCGAAAATTCTTCGGTCAATCGCTCAAAAATTTTCGTTCGAAAAAACCGTTGGAAAGCACCAACAAAAATTTTTACGTACGGGAAAGAATAACATCACACATAACGAGATGATGATGTTCTCTTCTTCTTCTTCTTCTTCTTCTCCGAGGAGAGTACTTTTGTTGCGGCCTTCTTGTCGCGGTGGTGGTGAGAAGACGAGGAACGAGAACAGTCCTTTTCGAGGAGGAGGAAAAGGAGGAAAAGGAGCGCGACGAACACCAACAACGACAACGAGGACGAGGAGGTTGTTAACTTCTGCTGCTGCGTCATCGAAGGAATCATCGTCCTCTCCGTCGGAAAAGAAGACGAAGACGAGTAAAAGCAGCAGCGATACCATCACCAATATTAATACCACCACGAACACAAAGAAAAAGAAAGGAGAGAAAGAGCGTCAGCAGAAGATAAAGGAGTACTGGAAAGACCGACGGAAAGTGGCGTGCCAAGAGAACGATCCGATGTGTTTAGATATCATGAGAACACCGATGAAGTCGTTCGACGAGATGGAGGAGGAAGAGCAAGAGTTAAACGCACTCGCGCCGGAGTTTATGGACGGGGACGTCGTTTTGGGGAAAGTGAACGACGTGCCTTCTTTTCCAGTGTTTAAAGGGGAGATATTGAACGCACCGGAGGAGACGTTGAATGTGGTGGAGTTTACGTTTTCGTGGTGTCGACCGTGTAAGAAGTTCGCGGCGAAATACGACATGTTCGCGGAATATTACGACAAGGTGAGATTTTTCAAAGTCGTCGGCGATAGCGATCCAGTGTTGGCGACGACGGCGAAGAGCATGAACGTGACGTCTACGCCGCACTTTTTCTTATTCCGAGGCGGGAAGATGGTGGGGTCGTTCACCGGGACGAACGAGGATAATTTTCGCGAGGAGCTCGGGTTCGCCATGAAAGACGAAGAGAAACCTTGAGTCAATCGCCGCGCATAATAATTTCATCATCGCGTATATATAAGAAAAGCGAGAAAGAAAGAGAAGAAGATACTACAATAATAATAATACTAAGTAGTAACAACACGTCTTCACACACTTTATATACTATTAATATCAACGCAAAGCAAAGTACAAAAATAAATAACAAAATCTAATCTACTAGTACATACACTACCGTTCTTTACGTTACTAATCCTCTCCTTTCTCATCGAAACCGAGACGGCGCGAGCGCGCATTTCGGACTCGATCGAACTCGTCGCGCGCCTGTCGCAAACTCTTATCGACGCTCTTAATCGCCGAGAGCGTTTGCTCGCGATCCGCTTTCGAGGAGGTTCGAATGTAAAACGAGTTTTCGGACGCGTCGTCGTCGACTTCGTCGTCTTGATCTCCTATCTTACCAAACTGTTTGCGCGGCGACGGTTTGGGACTATGCGGCGGCGTCACGCCAACTTTCCTACCTCTCCCCAATCGTACGGCTTCGATGATATTTTCCAGCTCGGCAATTCGGCCTCTCAATTCTATCTCGCGTCTGCTAAAATGTTCCTTCATGCTCGACATTTCCTCTCGAGTAGAGATTAATTCGTCCTCCATGCCTTCCGTGGCTTCTATGAACGCTTCTGCTTCTGCCAACTTTGATTTGAGCGAAGAGATTTCGCGCGACGACGCGTTCTTAATCGCCTGCATTGCTTGCGAAACGTGTTCGGAAGCCTCTGCCGAGGCCGAATCCATCGCCTCGATTTCTTGCAAAAGCTGATGCACGCGAACGTTTGCATCCTCGACCTTCTCGAGTAACTCCTCGTTTTCTATTCGCAAAGCCTCGAGCTTTGCTTTGCTTTCTTTTTGTAATCTTTCAATTTCCACTCGAGCTTGTTGCGATATTTCCTCCGAAGTTCCGCTTTCTCTCTTCGCCGCTTCGTACTTTGCCGCGACAGATTTCAATCTCCCATCGAGTTCGGCGACTCGGTCCATTTTCGACGCGAGATCTCTTTTCAACGTTTCAATCTCGAACGTCATTTCCATCTCTTGATCTGCGCGTCGTTCGATTTCTTTTTGGATTTGACGTTTCCCTTCGTTTTGAGCATTTTTCAAAGCGCTCTCGAGCGATTGCACTTTTTCGCGCTCGCTATTCAAGCGCGACTTTGCGTCCTCGAGCGCTCGACTCATGGATTCGCGCTCGTTGCTCGCATTCGCGTGCGAAAGAGTCATACTCTTCAATTGAATGGTGAGCTCTTCGCATTTTGCGTTACTCTCCGTGAGTTGCTCGTTGAGTTCGTGCTCCAAAAGCTCGCTCGTCTCGGTGAGTTCTCGGATTTCGCTTCGCAACGCCTCGATTTCATAGCTATTTCTTCTGTTCTCGTCGTCGTCGTCGTCATCGCCGTCGTCATCGGCGCCATTAGCTTTACTCTCTCCAGCGTTCTTATTCTTTTCTTCACTAGTTGCCGATGTGGTATTATTACTATCTCCACCACCACCACCCTTTGAACGTTCTTCGGCAACTCTGGCCGAGATGAACGCCAACTTTACTTCGTCCCGCATGGCATCCGCGAGCGACTTTGGTTCCTTATCGTCCATCATTTCCTGGAACGCCCGCTCGAGCGCTTCGAATCGTTCCTCCACGGTTTGAATGACCGTTCTAAACAGCGCGTTCGCTTTGTTCTCACCTTGTGTCTGCACTAATTCGTTTTGTCTTCCACGTTGTCGTTGTTGTTGTTGTTGTTGTTGTTCCCCTCCTTCCTCTTCTTCTTCGTCCACGGGCGAAGCGGCCGCGACGTCGTAAAACTCCGGATGCCACGTCCAACTCGGCGACTTTGATGCGGTCGCCACGCGCGAATCTAAAACGCCAATCTCGGCGCACGCTTCCGCGAAACCCGTAACTTCCATCTCTAACGAATCCAAGCACGTTAAAACTCTCGACTCTCTCGCCAACGCCTTCTCTAATTCTATTTGTAAATTTTTCTTGCTCTTATTCGCCGCGTCGCGTTCAACTTCGACGACGCCCAGCTTCAATTCAATCGTTTCCAACTCTCGTTTGGATTTTAAAACTTGCGCCGAGGCTGCTTCCAATTCTTTTTTAATCTTCTCTTCGCACGCTTTGTTGACATCCTCCATGGAGGCTTGCAAATTCGTCGCGTTTGCCAGCGCCCACTTTTTCGTCTTGACTCTTTTCCCGCTCGTCGTCTTCTCTTTTCCTTTTTCTTCTTCTTCTTCTTCTTCTTCGCTTCCGCTCTCGTCTTCTTCCGTATCGATATCTTTTTGTTCGTTCGCTATGTTTCTCTGTTCTAATAAAAGCGCCGCTTTCTTCTCGGCGAGCAAACACCTCGTCTCCCACGCGCTCACGTCCATCCTCCATCTCGATGCGTTCGCGTTCAACTCCGTTTTCATCGCCGACATTTCTCGTCTCGCTTCGTCCCTGTCCATCTCCAACGCCTCCCTCGCGCTCTCAATCGCGTTACATTTCTTCTCTTTCATTTCCAAAGCGTACGTCGCCTCTCTCTTTTCTCGTCGCGATACTTCCCATCGCGCCTTGACGACTCTCAACTCGTCTTCGTACGCATCGCGAACGTTCCTCGCTTCCGCACACATCTTTTGTAGCTCCTTCGTCTTTTCAAACGATAGCAATTTCGACGCGTCGATGCCCATCGATATCGCTTCTTCCTTCGAAGTCGATACGCTCTGATAAACGCTCAAAAGTTTCTCCTTTTCTTCGTTTTGTTGTTTCAGTTTCAAAATTTCCGCATCTTTCTCCATCATCTTCCTCGCGTGTTCTACGTGTGTTTCCTTCCCTTTCCCACTAGTAGGGATGGACGCGAGTTCTTCCTCTAACGCGTTCACTTTTATTTTCAGTTCGATGCATTCTCGTTTTAAGTACACCGCATTAGAGGGAGAATAATAAGAATTAGTATTCGTTGTTGTTTCATTACGATTTTCTGAATCCGAATCCGAATCATCATCTTCCAATAAATCGTCCAAAGTATCCGCGTCTATTTCCTTCTTCTTCTTCTTCTTCTTTCCCTTAAACAACGGGGAAGAGGTTATGTACGCCAGCATTATTATTATTATTGTTTACTCTCTTCAAGCATGTGTGTGTGTGTGTGTTTGAAAGCGCAACAACGCGTTTACTCTGTGTGAATGAAAAAAAAAATTCATTCGAAAAATTCTTGACTTTTTTCTGAATTGCACTTTTTGTTGTTTTTTGTGGTGGGAGCATTTTCCTCTTGCATGTCTTGAGCTTTTTTTACTCTGCTTTTTTACCTCTTTCCCCTTGCTTCCCCTCTTTTTAAAAAAAAAGAAAAATTCAGATGCCACACAATTATTACCACACTCGCTCTTTTTGCAGACTCCATCAAAAGCTCTCAAAAACAGCGAAGATAATAATAAACAATAATGAGAGAAGTAATTTCGTTACACATCGGCCAAGCCGGGATCCAAACCGGGAACTCGTGCTGGGAACTGTTCTGTTTAGGTGCGTTGGACTTCTTTTTTTTTTTGAAAATTTTTGTCTCTCTTTCTTCCAATTTTAAGGGGAATTTGTGACCGTTTGTCGTTTGTTTTGAATTTTATGTAATGAATTTTGAATATCTCTCCTTCCTTTTCGCGTGATGCAAACAAACAGAACACGGCATAGGTCCGGATGGGCAAATGCCGGAAGACCAGCACGGTCAGCACCAAAACGACGACGCGTTTTCGACGTTTTTCTCCGAAACTGGAGCCGGGAAGCACGTTCCGAGAGCGGTCTTTTTGGATCTCGAACCGACCGTCATCGACGAGGTGAGAACGGGGACGTACAGACAATTGTTCCACCCGGAACAGTTGATTTCCGGCAAGGAAGATGCCGCGAATAACTTTGCCAGAGGACATTACACCATTGGTAAGGAAATGGTGGACGTGGCGTTGGACAGAATTCGAAAGTTGGCGGATAATTGCACGGGATTGCAAGGCTTTTTGGTCTTCAACGCCGTCGGCGGCGGGACCGGTTCCGGTTTGGGATCTTTGCTTTTAGAACGATTGTCGGTGGATTACGGGAAGAAATCAAAGTTAGGTTTCACGATTTATCCGTCGCCGCAAGTCTCTACCGCGGTGGTTGAACCGTATAACTCGGTTTTGAGCACGCACGCGTTGTTGGAACACACCGACGTGACGGTGATGTTGGACAACGAAGCCGTGTATGATATTTGCAGAAGATCTTTGGACATTGAAAGACCGACGTATACGAACTTGAACAGATTGTTAGCGCAAGTGATTTCGTCGTTGACGGCGAGTTTACGATTTGATGGCGCGTTGAACGTGGACGTGACGGAGTTTCAAACCAACTTGGTGCCGTACCCGAGAATTCACTTCATGTTGTCCTCTTACGCGCCGGTTATTTCCGCGGAAAAAGCCTACCACGAACAGTTGTCGGTGGCGGAAATCACAAACTCCGCGTTTGAACCGCAAGCGATGATGGCCAAGTGCGACCCGAGACACGGCAAATACATGGCGTGCTGTTTGATGTACAGAGGCGACGTCGTCCCGAAGGATGTCAACGCCGCCGTCGCTTCCATTAAGACGAAACGAACCATTCAGTTCGTCGATTGGTGCCCGACTGGTTTCAAGTGCGGCATCAACTACCAACCGCCATCGGTCGTCCCGGGTGGTGATTTGGCGAAAGTCCAAAGAGCCGTCTGCATGATTTCCAACTCTACGGCCATCGCCGAAGTCTTCTCCAGACTCGACCACAAGTTTGACTTGATGTATAGCAAGAGAGCGTTTGTCCACTGGTACGTCGGAGAAGGCATGGAAGAAGGCGAGTTCTCCGAAGCGAGAGAAGACTTGGCAGCTTTGGAAAAAGATTACGCGGAAGTCGGCGCGGAGTCTGCGGATGGCGAAGAGTACGAAGAGGAATACTAAAAGAAAAGAGAGAGAACAACTGGAAGAGAAGAGAAAGCGCAAAAACGCCGGAGCTTATTGTGAGACGTTGCCGGTCGGAAGGCCAAACTATATACACACACACACTATATCATACTAACTTTACTCACTCATATATATAATTACATAATAAAAATACGACGAACAGTATAATAATATACATCGCGCGCGTGTACTCTGGTACTTATTGTTTTTAGGTGAAATGCAGAAATTGACATTTTTGGCATTTTGCGGATGCTCCACACAAAAAAATGGAGGAACTCCAACTCCTCCTCTCTCGGCTTCAACCTCCCTCGGATGAAATCGTGCACGAGTGCACTCTGATATCTGAATATAAAGATTTAGATTCGTTGGGGAGGGAAAGAGGAGAGATTTTTGTCGCAGAAAAGGAAGAAGAAGAAGAAGAAGGAAGGATTGGTTTGTCGACACCATCATCATCATCGTCGGAGCGAAGAGAAAATGTGCGTGCGTTTCGCGCTGATTTTCTCTCGAGTTTAACAAAAGTAAGAGAGAGTATTGGATCGAATTTGATCGAGAGAGAAGAGCTTGGAGTGGTGCATTTTGTGGATGAAGATGAAGCAGAGGTCGTTAGGACTCGTGTAAAAAAGAAAGTATTGATTGAAGTGATAGGGGATGAGGATGAAGATGAAGAAAAATCCCCTAACAAGAAGAGCCAAATGTGGAATGATTTTGCGCTGTTATTGTGCGGGATGATGGAAACATCGGATGGAATTCCTTCGTGGTCGAGTAAGCAATGTTCTGATAGAGCGAAAGAGATGCTAGAGAAGTGCTACATGGACGGTAGTAATAGAGGTAGTAATAGTAGTAGTGACGATGACAACGGGAAACGACGTGCCCCTCTCGCCTCGGACGCGCTCGACGGCGAGCGGATGTGGAGAGATTTGAAATCGCACAAAAGTGCGCCGGAAAAGGAGTCGTGGAATACAAAGTTGGCAGATAGGAGGGATGCGAGAGCATTTTATGCGAGCGTGCAAGCGTTGAGTGTGTTGGAGCACGTTCCTTTTGGGGAGCATACGTTTGAGCGGTTTACCTCGATCGCATTGAGAGCGTTGGAGTTTGAAACGCTCGCGACGAAACGTGTTGGGGCACGCATTACGGAGAGGCTTTTGAGCAAGTGTTTGGAGGTTAATGTTAACGGAAGAATTGTTCGCGATACTCGAGGAATTTCGAAAGCCATGTTTGAGCAGCTGAAAAGAAATATGGTTGGCGCAACATCCGCGCTTTTTGCGCCAACATTGCGAGCGTTCGTAGCGTGCGCAAAAGTTCGTAAACACGAATCGCAATCATCGTCGTCGTCAGAAGAGGGTGCGGAATGGCGATATCACGATGCAGTGCTATCGCAAAGCTTGGATTCAGTCTCCTTGCACGTGGACGATTTAAACTTTGTCGCTCCGCTCTTGCGAACAATTCCTGAACTTTGCTCGGAGATGAAACTACGCATCGTTGGTCGATACAAATCATTAATTCCTTCTGTATTAGCGTGGTCGAAAGCCCCGTCGAACGAAATTGCTCTGTTAGCGCTGGAAGCGTTACACGATATCCTCCAATGGACGTGGCCGCGAGCGTACTCGAGGTGCGAAGAGATTTGGGAGAGCATGAAAATAGCTTACGAGGAAGGTCCGAGAATTATCGAAGAAGAGGAAGTTGAGAAAAGAAGACGCGCGGTGGAAAATGTTTTGACTGTACTAAACGCGGCGTGTGGACCTATATTCACTCATATCGCGGTGGAAGAAAAGAAAACCGATGATGTGAAACTTCGCGCTTTTGTCGAGAGGCTGAAAAAATACGAGGGTGATGGACACGGGAATCCTTACATCGGTTTCAAAGAACTTAGCATTAAACCAAAATAGATCTCTAATACTAGATGTAGGTAGTAATATAGATAAATTAGATACGTGACTAACTTTGAACGAGACGGAGACGTAAATGCGCGCTATTTTTTGCCAACTTTTTATGCTTCTCGAAAAGAGTTCGAACTTGTTCGTAATATTGCTTGTGAATGGCCTCTATCGTTTGAGACGTATTGGGTTCTATGGAAACTCCTTTTCCGATTGCATAATACAGCGATTGTCGAGTTGGAAAAGGCGTGAAATATATTCCAACTGGTATAAATGGGAACGGAAACCCAAAATATCGATACGACTTTTTCGATATGAATCGTTTGAATATATTTCTTACTCCGGAACTTTCTCCGAAAGCGACAATTGGTATAATTCGAATCTTCTCCTGATAATCGCTCGCTACATTCATCGCAATCCGAATGAACCCTTTGTGTCTCATGCAGATGACAACTTCGTCTTCATCTACTTTTTGAGCGTGCTCGCACAACTCGCTTTGGCCTCCGGGAACAAACATAACTGATTTTCCCTCGCCCAAACACTTGGAGAACGATTTTCTAGAGACGCTTCGAGCGCCGGTGAAACTAAATATCTCGCGAACTATGGGTATTTTAAAAATTATCGACGCCGCGAGTGTGCACACTTGCCTGTTTGGAAACAAACGTTCGAAGGCCGGGTGCAGATGTAACCACGCGGCAGAATGTGGAATGAATGCGTGAGGGCTGTACCCAAAAATTAACCGACCATTGCCTTCCTCGTCGTCGTCCTCTTCGTCCTCCTCCTTCCCTACATCTCTCACGATAGAAATCTCTCCGTGCCATTCTTCCAAGCCAACCATTAAAACATCTCTCGCAAATTTTCGCACTATTTCTATCGTGTTATCTGCATCGCTTGGAAAGAGTCTGCGCGTGAAAACGGCATACGCCGCTAATAGCGCGACCAGAACCGTCGGCCTCGCGAAAAACGCCAAAGCGAGAAGCATAGAAAAGACAATCAACGGGAGTCCGTGTAAAACAGTCATACTCATCGAAGTTATGAACACCCTCGCAATATCTCTCGCGTTTTCTCCTTTTTCCCAATGATGAAAAGATAACGCCACGCAAAAATGCGACACGAAGGACGTCGCTATGATGAGCGCGAAAAGCTCTTCCACCAACAAGAAATGATGGAGAAAAACAGACGCCACGGAAAGCGCGAAAGCTATCCAAGCGACCGCTTGTAACGTCACGAAAATGTAATTCCCCGCGAAGGGCATGTAGAGCCGATAGCCTCTCTTCCTCCACACCCCCCACGCGTGCGTCAAAGGCGCTAAGAATATCACCGGATAATACACGTAACGCTCGTTAAAGAAAGAAGAAAAAAAAGACACCCGAGACACGAAAAGAAGAAGAAGAAGAAAGCACGTCCACCCAGCCGCCGTTGCGAGCGTAAAAAAACCTTTCTTCTTTTTCCTCGTCGTCGTCATCTCCGGTCTCACTCGTCGTGCCCTCTTTTCGCGATGATGATGATGATTGCGCCGGTGCGTCTTTTGTCTGGGAGACCGTTCCCAAAAGGGAAAATTTTTGTATCTTTTTTTAGTAGTGCTTTCGCGTATTTTTGTGTCTCTCGATTTTTTTTCGTTCAAGATTTTGATCAAATTTTGCGCTTGGTTGGTTTAAAAAAACGCACTCTCGTTTCGGCGAGATTTGAGTCACACACACACACGCGCGTAACTAAAAACACTTTGACGGGGTGCTTTTGAGAAAAAGAGAGAGTGAGCGAGAGTGATGTTGTTTTTGTTGTTTGAATAATCGCGAAAATAAGAAGAGGAAAGAGAGACATCATCATCCATTTCTCTTCGTTCTTCTGCTTCTGTTGGTGTTGAGATTGTTTCTGAGAAAAATCATGTCGTCCTCGGACGTGGAGATGGAGGAGAACAGAGAAGAAGACAACGAAGAAAACAGACGCGAGGGGCGAGAGGAAAGCAGTAAAAGAGAAAGAAGGACGACGACTCGAGTCGACGACGACGTGGAAATGACGACGGTGGAAACCATTGCGAAGACGACGGCGAGGGAAGATTTCAAAGCGTTCAAAAAGTCGAACAAGAGGATTTTAGAAGAGTTCCAATCGAAACAGAAAGAAAGAGAGAGATACGAAGAAACGGCGGTGCACTATAAGAAACACTTGAATCGTTTAGATATATTAAAAACAGAAACGATATCGAAGATACCTAATTCGTTACCTAAGTCGGATTATTTAGAGAGGGTGGTGGACTTTCTGCACGAAGCGATACCGCTGCTCGAGCGCGCAGAAAAAGAGGAAGGCGCTGCGAGGAAAGCTTCGGGAGAGGAGTTTATTGGTATTGTGAATGTTTCGGACGACGACGAGGAAGTGCAGAAGAAGAAAGGAGAAGAAGCGTGGAATAAAGTTGGACGGTTAGCGAACGGAGAGCTCGACGAGAAAGTTTATACAGACAAGCCGCGTGAGAAAAGGTCGCCGAAAAAAGCTAACGCTGAGAACACCGATCACCACGGACACGCTGAAAGAGTAGAGAAAGTTCACGAGAAGGATAACAACGACGGATGGAATCGAGGAAATGGCGGCGTTTCTCGTACCAAAACTTTTAGTAGGAAAAAAAATCCGACCAACATTGGACCGGTGAATGGACGCGGCGCATCGATGGTTGAAGCTGCGCGTCTTGGCTTTTCGTCGAACAAGCGGGCAACATCGACACCACGAAGTGCTCCGCGAGCTGTTTCTCCACGGCACGAAATTGAACATTTTTGTCCAGAACAATTCATTCCTAGCGCAGAGAAACGTCCAAAAACGAGAAATGATGTGGGCGGTAGCGGACACAAAGTCAAGGAAAGGATGTTCGGAGTCCGCATTGATGACTTAGAAGAAGACGATCCAATCGAGGACGTCCAACGAATCGGCGATAATAGCAGAGGTAATCGCCCTCGAGGACGCGGACGAGAAACAAGAGAGAAGAAAGAACCGATCGTAGTTGATCTTGTAGATTCTGAAGACGATACAAGTAACAAACCGATTGAAATCGATAGCCCGATACAACAGAGGCGACGGACGACGCGACAAAATGCAGGATTTGTAGGGTCCAGCGTCGCGAGATTTGGTAAATTTACCGCAACGTACCCTAATGATGGATCCAAAGGAGCCGCTTTAATCAACACTAACGATTTGGATTGCTTAGAACCTGGTGAAATGTTAAACGACCAAACGATTGATTTTTACATGAAAAAGATTGCGGTGGAAGATTTTCCCTCGCTTGAAGACAAGGGAAGATGTTTAGTCATGAGTACGTACTTCTATCAGAAGTTGACGCAGAAATCACGTGGAGCCTCAAACATAGCGGAGCGAAAAGATCAGGCATACGAGAGGGTGAAGAATTGGACGAAATCTATCAATATTTTTGACAAGGATTTCATTCTTATTCCAATTCACGCTCAATTACATTGGAGTTTGGCTATTATATCGTATCCTGGATTAGCCGCCAATTCTGCGGAGCGCGTAGAAATGGGGAACATTCCGTGCATTATTCATCTAGACTCGATGGGGACCAATAGCTCGCACTCATTCGATAGTATACGAAAAAATTTGACGCAGTGGCTGCAACGCGAATATAACCGCGTTGAATCTGAACGCACGGGAGGTCTAGTCGAAGACGGAGCAACTCGTATAAACAACGAGACGATGCGTAAATTGAATCCAATCGTTCCATTACAAACGAATGGTTGCGATTGTGGTGTTTTCACGTTACTTTACGCACAAAAATTTATCCAGAACCTTCCGAAAGAGTTCACTTTGGCGGACTTCGAGTCGATTTTTTATGGTAAAGTGAATACAAGGATGAGTTTCCAAAAATTATCACTTCACGAACCATACCGGCTGCTAACGCCTAGAATGCTTGACATGGATAAATTCATCGAACAGAGTTGGAAAGAAGAAATTCGCAAACGCTACGGGTCATCTGAAAAAGAAGAAGCGAAAGAAGAAGTGAAAGAAGAAGAGAACAACATATCATTACATATAGTCGGAGAAAAAGAAGAGGAAGAAGAAGAAGTCAACGATTTGAGAGATGAAGAAGACGAAGACGTGAAACATTTTAAATCAAAAATGCAACCGTCACCGGAAGAAGAAGAAGGCGAAAAGAACAGCGAGAATAAAGAGAACGATTTGAAGAGCAGCGAGGAGGTTGCGATTATTTCCGAAACGGATGGGAAAAGTGGCCGCGAGAAGGAGAAGAAAAGGGAAGAAAAAAAAGAAGAACAAGAGACGCGCATGTCGATTGAAAAAATACTCCAAACTTTCCCAAAAACGTGGATCCAGACGAATTGTCCCGAAATGTTCCGAGAAACTTGGTTTCCCCCGATGGAATGTGCAGAGCAGATGCGTGTTAGGATAAGCTTGATGATCTTGGAAGCGTTACAAGAAAAAATGATATCGAAATACAAAGAACTCGAAGCCATGCAGAACGCTTTGCCGGAAAGTGAAAAAGAAAACGAAGAGAACGCAGTCGTCAAGAATTTTAAAAATGTCACGCAACTCGTCCCTATATTTAGCGATGCAGTCGACGAGAATTTTAAATCCTTGAGCGCTTTGGATAGAAATGTGTGCGAGGCAAAGCTGAAAATGGAGAGATCAGAAAAGAAGAGAATAAACGAATGCCTCCAGAAGATTTTCACCGCTCGCGAGAAGGAGGACGAAAATGTACAGAGGCTTAATAAGCATCTTGAATTACGCGAAGAACGAAAGCGTCAAAAGACCGGTGAATCGAGCGACGATGATGACGCTGTTCGCATAATTGGGTACAAATCTAAACCAGGCAAGCAAGTGCAGACTACGCTTCAACGCTCTGGCGACGAACTTTTCGAAAGAGGCAGAACAATTTGGAAGGATGGTATCCAACCACCGCCACGAAGAGGAGAGCAAGCGAAGACGCGTGCCCCTTCACCGCCACGCACGCGCGGGACTTTGAACGACAGTAACGACATCGCGAAAAAAATGAGGCGCAGTCACAACACGCGTGACCAGTCGTCAAATCAAGAAACGATGAGAGACGCGAGAATCAGACTCTTAACGCAGAAACCTGCGCGAGAGCAGACCCCTCCGGAGAAGAAGGCAGGGTGGTTGCCTGGGAGTATCGTAGACAGGTTCAAACGTAGAGATAAAGAAAGTTAGGATAGAGAGACAACGAAAACAGTAGCAGTACTGAACGCATCCGCGCGAGAATATCGCGACGATGCGGTGAACATTGAGATGTAAAAAGCGCGCGCGCACGAATTAATACACACTTACAACTCTCTCGAATTCCTCACACGCACTCTTCTTCATATAAAATCTTCTTCTCTTGAAAGAAACCACGAGAAATATGCTTCGACGCGCCTGCTTCGATCTTCTCAAAACTCGCGCGCGCGCAGCTTTTGTATCCTCTCCTGAAATTATAGTTGGAGGAGGGAGAATTCAGTCGAGCGCTTTCGCGTCGTCGTCGTCGTCGAAAAAAGACAACGACGATGCGAAAAACGCGGACGACGAGCGTTGGGAAGATTTCCCTCAAACGGAGGAAGAACTCGCCAATCGACGCGCGAAAGCGCTGAGAAACTGGTTAGAAAATGAAGTCGGAGAAGAACGCGCGAGTTTGATGACAATTTTAGGCACGCACAAGGTGAAAGTGCCCGGTGGCGGAGAGGAAGCGAAAGCGTTCATGGACGATTTGTTGTTATGGAAAGCGAAAGGACAGTTGTTAGCGAAAGAAGAGGAAGAAAAGAAGAAGAGTTTCGAGGAAGAGTTCGGGCTACCTTTCGATGAATGAATGATTTAATGTAGCATATAGCACGTGTAGTAGTCCATTATTTATTCCTCGACCTGTTGTTTTCCTCCGCCTGCAAAGTTTACGACGACTGATTTGTGCGCGTTTTCGATGCCGACCATCCTTCGCTCCTCGTTCGCGTTCTCGTACAAAGTGTTTCGCAATCGAGGCACGCGCCCGGCTCGAGTGATCAACGCTTCCATCTCGACGACGTTGAATTCTTGGCCAAACGTAGATCCAGCGGCGCGCGTGATGCTTTCATTCATTAAAACACCGCCGACGTCGTTACATCCGGCGAAAAGTAAGTTTGAGGCGAAAGATGGTCCCATTTTCGGCCAACTCGCTTGAATATTCTTGATGCCTATTGGACCGAGCACTAAACGACCGATGGCGTGCATTAAAACGCACTCGCGCATTGTAGGTCCTTTCCTCGCGCGACCTTTTTCGTATATTGGCGCTTTGAAGTGGACAAACGGTAACGGAACAAACTCGGTGATGCCGTTCGTTTCGCGATGTAGTTCGCGAAGGGCGAGGAGATGCTTGCTCCAAGAAACGTGCGTTTCGGAATCGACGTGACCGAACATAATAGTTGATGTCGTTTTTATGCCAACCTGGTGGGCACTTTTCACCACAGATAACCACTCTTCTGAATTGAGCTTGTCGGGACAGATTTCTTGTCTCACCGCGTCGTCCAGGACTTCAGCCGCGGTGCCCGGCAAAGATCCAAGTCCGGCGTCTTTCAACATTTTCAGATAGTCTTTGATTGGAACGTTCAAAGACGTCGCGCCGTGGTGAATTTCCAGAGGAGAGAACGCGTGCACGTGCATGTTTGGAGCACCTGTTTTAGCTGCTTTCAAGAAGTCGAGATAACTTTCGCCGGTGAAATCAGGGTGTATTCCTCCTTGCATGCAGACTTCCGTGGCGCCTTTGTCCCAGGCCTCTTTCGTGCGTCTCGCGATTTCTTCCGAATCTAAACAATACGGCTTATCTCTCGTGGCCTCCTCGCCAAATTTTCCTTTTGAAAACGCGCAAAAATGACACGTGAACTCGCAAACGTTCGTGTAATTGATATTCCTGTTGATGACATACGAGACGATATCACCGCATTGCTCTTGTCTCAACGCGTCTGCTTTCGAGCATACGAAATCGAAATCGTCGCCGCGCGTTTCAAAGAGCAACGCGACGTCTTCAACCGTCGCCGTCGTGGCCATGCACTTTTCAATCGCGCGATTGATTTTGTTTCTACTTGAGCTAATTCTATCGTTGTTGTTGCTATTGTTGTTGTCTCTACTATTCCTACTGCTACTACCAGGTTCCACTGCGCCGTTCACAGAAACCAAATTTGTAACAGATATCCCATCGCCGTCGTCGCTGGACATTCCCGACGCACGTTCCTCGCTCCCGGGGGACCAATGCATGCCCCGGCCAAAACCGCCGGCGTCGGATAATACTCTCACGTGCGGTGCAACCTCTTCATCTATCCAAGCATTCATTTTCTCTCCTATAAAGCGCGGATGCGCTGCTAATCTAGGAACTAAACTTCTACCTTCTTCGCGACAGACTGCGCTGAGCGTTTTCAAAGCCGGCCATTCGCACTCGGGCGAGACGAAATCGGGCGTTACTCCCGGAGATATACCTCCCCAATCGTTAATGCCTGCATTTAGCAACGCCCTCCACCCATCTTCTACTTCTTCACCAGGAGTTAAATTTGGCGGCACTTGAATGGTTACTTTTTCGTCGAAGCATAATCGTGCTAAAGCGACGGCTCGCACGAGCTCGTCCAAAGTAGACTCTCGGTCGTCTTTCATGCGCGTATCCTCCTTCGCTCGAAAGTTTTGGACGATAATTTCGCCTATACAATCACCCCCATCTTCTTCTTCCGCTAATTTTCGAATTTCTAGTAACGATTTCACGCGTTCTTCAGCAGTTTCGCCGATTCCGACGAGAATCCCAGTAGTAAACGGCACCTTGGCCTTTCCGGCGTTTCTTAAAGTGTTCAATCTTACGCTCGGGCGTTTCGATTCACACTCAAAATGCGCCATGCCAGGCTCCATCAAACGTTCTGACGTCGTTTCCACCATTAATCCTTGACTCGCGGATACTTTTTTCAGCAGTTTCAACTCCTCAACCGTCAACACGCCGCAGTTCACGTGCGGAAGCAAACCGGTTTCTTCGAGAACTCTCTTCGCGCACTTGGCGACGTATTCCACCGTAGACGCGCATCCCAATTTTTCTTCCAGTTCTCTCTTTGCCGCTGGATATTTCGCTTCTGGTCGGTCTCCTAACGTGAATAAGCATTCCGTCGCTCCATTTTTCTTCCCTTCTCTCGCCACGCTCAGCACTTCCTCTTCCGTCATGAAAATGTTCTTCCTTTTTTTCTCTTCTTCTTTGTCTTCTTCTTCTTCTGGTTCTTTCACGAAAGTGCAATACCCGCACTTATCGCGACAGGCGAACGTCAGCGGGACGAACACTTTCGGAGAGAACGTGACGACGTTCCCAAAATATTTCTCTCTCTTTTCGTTTGCCAATTTTGCGAGCTTCTTCGTCGAAAAACTCGCGCTCATTTCGAGCAACGTTCTGTCCGAGAAATAATAATAACAACCTTCTTCATCATCAACATCATCATCATTTTGGCATCGCGTCCTCGCTCGTGTAGGTCTCGCGCATCCTCCTCTTTTTTCACACACGCTTTTAGCATTGAATCGTCTTCTTTCTCTTCTTCTTTCTGCCGTCGTTCCGTTTTGATTATTATTATTATTATAATAATAACCGCAAAGCGAGGAGGAGGAGAGAGAAGACGACAAAGAAGAAAAAGCCATCTGAGAGGCGAAAAGTGCTGCGCACACAAGAAAGAATCAAAAAGAAAAAAATTCTGTTTTTTTTCTCGAAAGCAGTTTTGGGCAGCAGCAGAGAGCGCACACAAAGCAGAGAGAGATCGTCCAAAAAGATTTTTTCAATCTCTCTCGCTTTCTCCGAGTCGTTCCTTTTATCCCTTAGAGAAAATTGGGGCACCACACTCTCGTTGTGTATACACATAATAATCACACACACACTACGCAGAGATTATAAATGAGAGCGTGCTATCAAACGAGCGCGCACGCGCACGCCACGGCGAGTGGAAGACGCGCGAACCGAGCATCGGCGTCGCGAACTATTCCTCTTCGGGCCATCGCGGAGCCATCATCATCATCCTCTTCTTCTTCGAGCGTGATCGATACGGAAAAGAGTAGTGATACTAATAATAAACAAACGAACGCAAAAACTTTTACGACGAAACGAGGCGAAAACGAAGAAGAGAAGAAACGGAAAGGTTTGTCGTTGGAATTCGCGGACGACAGCTCGTTGAAGATGCCGGATGAATCTTCGGCGTTGAGGAATTTCTGGTACCCAGTCACGTTCGTTTCAAAACTGGAAAAAGCTATCGAGGAGGTTGGAGACGCGAAAACGGTCGTCGAGTGCACGTTTTTCGGAGAAAAATGGGTGATCAAACGACGCCAAGACTTTGAGACCGGAGAGATGAAGTGGGTGTGCATGAACAAAATGGACGAAGGAAACGTTTTACCGTCTCAGGTGCAGGACGGGTTGTTCATGGTGTGGCCTGGGAAGGCGAAACCGAGCGAGGAAATTCCGGAGTGGTTTAAACCGCCGAGCGGATATACCGTGCACGCGGAGTTGGTCATTGAGAACGTCCCAGTCGATGCGGCTTTGTTGATGGAGAATTTGTTGGATCTGGCGCACGCGCCGTTTACGCACACCGGAACTTTCGCGAAAGGATGGGGCGTGCCGAATATGGTGGAGTTTGCAACGAAGCAGTTGAGAAAACCGGGGGACGGATGGCACGATATGGCGACGTTTTTGAGCGGAAGATCCGGAGGCGGGGCGGGATATTCCGCGGAAGGATCCTGGAAACCTTATCCGATCGATATGAAGTTCATCACGCCGTGCATGGTAGATTCGCACATTGGTATGGCGCAACCCGGCGCCGCCGGGGCGGGAGCGCAGTTCAAAGAAGGAGACACGTGTACGTCGTGCGAGAAACATTTGCACCAGTTGCACGTGTGCGTGCCTCAAGAAGAAGGGAAGACTCGATTGTTGTATAGGATGAGTTTGGATTTCGCGCAGTGGGCGAAATGGGTTCCAGGTATTCAGTTGGTGTGGATGGAGATGGCGAATCAAGTTTTAGGCGAGGATTTGCGGTTAGTCGAAGGGCAACAGGATCGCATGAACAGAGGCGGCAGAGTGTGGGCCAACCCCGTGCAATACGATAAAATTGGTCTCGTGTATCGTAACTGGAGGAATCACGTCGTGAAGCAAGAACAACAACAGACTATGTAAAAATAAAAATTGTGAGAGAGAGAGAGTGCGTGAGGGGAAACATTAAACAAAAAGTGTAATACAAGCGATGAATTTGACAACTATATATAAATGTTTGTGTAGATCATTTCTCTTTTTCTCTCTTTCTCTTTCTCTCTCTCTTTCTCTTTCTCTTTCTCTCTCTCTCTTTCTCTCTTTGCAGTGATCTGTGTATATAATGGTACAATAATGTGTACAACTTTTTATCGGGCAGCGTCTGTCTGCCGCGAATTTGCTGTTTGAAAATAATACAAAAAAATATGTGGATCTTTTTAGTTTCCGACGACGACACGATGTTGTTGACCGAAGTTATCTTTGTCCGAAGCTTCGTCGTCGCTCGAGGACTTTCCTCGTTTCGAACGTTGTTGTTTCTTTGGCAACTCTTGCTCCTGTTGCTCCTTTTCGTTGGTATCGCTGTGATGGTACGGAGGATGCTTGGAGTTGTTCTCGCCGCCAGAGTTGTTGCCGGCGTCGCGTTCGTCGCTCGATTCGCCGGAATCTTTCCCTTCTTGAGCAGCGGGACCATCTTTGGTAGTATTAGCAGTAGCAGTAATGTTCACCTCAGTAGGAGCTGCTTCATCGTCGGCAGTGCCTTCAATTTCAGTTTTAGACTTCTTCGTACCTTCGAGAATATCTGTTTCTGACCCTGCCGGTCGTTTCAACGATGCCCCTCTTTTGTTCGGCGCGTTTCCATTTAACAACTCTTTCCCTTCTCCCGCATAATAGGAATCGTCCATGGTGGAGTGCGATTCGTTCTTTTTCATGGCACTCTTAGCATTCATGGCTGCCTTCTCTTCAGCCGTCATTTGTTTTAAACGATACTTCTGCAAGTGACTCGCAACGTTTTCCCTCGTCAAACCTTCCACGTTCATCATCTGCATGATTGTTTTCGGCACCGCTGCATCCAACCCGAGATGGTTCACCGCGTTCATAAACCTTCTGTGCAACTCATCGTTCCAAACTAAACGGTTTCTGTTCGATTTTGGAACACCTTGCTTCCCTTTCTTCGGCGTGGTCGTCGTCGTCTGTGAATGTGGCGGCGGCTGTTGATACTCGTGCTGTTGATGTTGTTGTTGCTGTTGCTGTTGTTGTTGATGCTGCTGTTGATGAAGATACATTTGTTGTTGATGCTGCTGATTGCTATTGAAGTTGTTGTTCATCATGTTATGAAGATGTTGCTGTTGCTGCTGATGTTGTTGAAACGCATGTTGCGCCGCGAACGAGGGAGAATCTGTATTCGGCTGCCCCATTGACAACGCGGCGGCGTACGCGCTATACGCCGCGCCACTTTGCTGCAAAGCGTTGAAAGCGTTGAACTGATTCAACTGTTGCTGTTGCTGCAAATAACGTTGTCGATGCTCTAATTGCTCCTCCGTGGGTAACACTCTCGTTGCCGTCTTTTTCCCATTCGATACGGAACCGAATGTGTTGTTGGCCGCCGTCGTCACCGTCGTCGTTTGGAAATTGTCGCTCGACATCCCGCTACCGTTTTCGGCTAACCGTGTCGTCGTCATCACCGTCCTCGTATCTTTTTCGTTTTCTTGGTCTTCTGCTGCTGTTGCTGCTGCTACTCCTGCTGCTGCTGCTGCATTGCTCTTCTTTTGGGTGTTGTTCTCGTTCTTATCGTATTCGTCTACCTTTTGCTGCGCGTCTCCTTCGCCGCGTTTCACCAAAAGAGGCGTCGTAGTAGGAGGAGGAGCGGCGGCGTTATCAATTTGATGTCGTGCCCCACTCATACCAGCCGCCGCCGGGAACGTCGGAAACGGTGGCATCCCTACCGGTGGCCATGGAAATGGAAACGGTCCGTTCTGCGCGTTGATCAAATACCTCGTCGGAAACGCCGTTGGATTTTGTTGCATTTGTAAAAAATCGTGAATCGGATTTCCCATGAGGACGTTGTTTTGGGCGTGGTGGTTGGCTGCTCCTCCCGCTGCTCCTCCGTTTGCTCCGTAATTGTTGTATTGCATGAACGCGTTTGAAGACGGATCCATCATTCCAGCGTGGTGTGACATCATCATCTGCAGCATCTGTTGTTGTTGATGATGATGTTGTTGATGATGTTGTTGTTGTTGTTGTTGAAGTGAAAAGACCGGAAAGTGTCGCGGCGTCCATTCGTTTCCCGCCGAGGACGACGGTTGAATAATAGTATTCGAAGGCACTTTTTTATACGAAAATTTAGGCGGCGACAAATGCGGATTCGCGTCCACGGTTTTCGCCGCCGCATTCGCGTGGATCAACGGAATTGAGTGATTTTCCAAAGCTTCATTATTCGATTGATCGTTTCCACCGCGTTTCGGATCTGTAATCTCATCGCAACCAGGTTTTTCATCGCGCTTTTTGTCCTCCTCTTTTTGTTCATTCTTCAAAATTGCCACTTCATGGACGCTTTTTGTAGAAGAAGATGGAGGAGGGAATTTTTTTGCCTTTCCAGATGACGATGCGTTTGTTCGTTTGCGGGTGATGCGCGAAGCTGCCATTGATGGCAGCGCGAGTAGATCTCTTTACTTGAAGTATGTATGAATCAAAAATGTGTATTTTAGATCGAGATAGTGGCGAGTGTTTCGCGTTTTGAGCGCGTGTTTTATGCGGCGCGATGTAGAAAAGAAGAAAAGTGACTTTTTCTGTGAGAGGCACTTTTTTTCCTTCCTTTGATACGGAGATATTTTTAATCGAAGAATCAGCAAACACAGGCAGGGCAAAACAGAAGAGCAAAAAAAAACGAAAGAAATGCTGCTTCTTCTGCTTCTGTTCTTTTTTCTTCTGTTCTTCGCGTCTTCTTCATTTTTCTTTCCTCCTTCCCCTCGTTGTTTGTTTATTATAGAAGAAGAAAGAAGAAAAATGGAAGACGACGGGTTTGGTGGACGAAGAAGACGCGCGTCTCCTTCTTCTCCCGCATCGACGAAGAAAAAGAAGAAGAAAACTTCGTCGTCGTCGTCGCTCCTCCCACTCCTTCTCCGCATCTTCTTCCTCTTCATTTTCGGCGTCGTCGTCCTTTTCGGCGTCGTCCCCGCGCTTTTGACAAAAAATCGATTACTGTCGTCGAAATCGTTTTCGAATCCTTTCATAAACCACCACCAAAACAATGATTTCGTTCCCGAACTTACCTGCGGAGCAAAAGTGGTAGAAAACATCAACGAGGAATACTTACACGACGTGTTGACCGAGTTGAGCAATCAAACGTTTTTTAGACTCTTTCGCGTGGATTTGACGAGAGAGTGTAAGTTTTGGCAAAATTGGCAAAATGGAATTAAAGGAGGAGGAAAAGAGGGGAAGGAAGAGGAGGAAGGGTCGTGTTCGGCCCCTCCTGCTTCGTTTGGGAATGGTAAAGCGAAACCGAGCGAAGATGGGTTATATTTTGAAGAGAGTAACGATAAGAAGGAGGTCAATGCGGACGTTCTTCCGAAGACGACGATGTGTTCGCTCTCGACCGAACCGGCCGGGTTCGACGATATCTTCGGAAGTAGTAGTAGTAGTAGTGCTAGTAGTAGTAAAGCGTCCATTCCTCGAGCGCCGTTTTCAGATCCAGTGGATACGACCATTACGAGTAAAGAAGATAAAACGACGTCTTTTATCGACGAGGAAGATTGTTCGAAGAATCAAACCAGCCCAAAGTTTTGGTTGGATATCTGTACCGCGCCAGAGAACAAGGATACTAGAAAAAAAATAGAAGAAGAGGAAGAGGAACATTCTTCGTACGTAAACTTACGACTGAACCCAGAGCGATGGACGGGGTATAACGGATCGCACGTTTGGAAGGCGATTTACGAGGAAAACTGTTTGAAAGGAGAAAAGAAAGAAGACGGTTTGTGTTATGAAGAGCGCGTTTTGTATCGGTTACTCTCTGGGATGCACGCGAGCGTCAACATTCACGTAGCGTTACACGCGAATCCGCCGCAAAGCGAAGATGAAGAGTGGCTTCCCGATCCTGCGAGATTTGCGCAGCTATTTGAGAACCATCCCGAACGCCTAAAGAATTTACACTTTTCTTTCGTCGTCATGTTGAGAGCTTTGCGGAAAGCGACGCCGGCTTTAGCAAAATTCCCGACCGATTTAGGCCAGGACACGATTGAGGACGAGAAGACGAGGCAGCTGAAAATGAAGCTACTGGATTCGCCGCAAGTTTTAGGGAAGTCATGCGAAGAACTTTTTAACGCCTTTGACGAAGCGCGTTTGTTTAACGACGTTGGAGTCGCCAGCGAAGTGCTCGTGAATAGTGGCGGTAGCGATAAAATGCAGTTCAAAGATATTTTTCGAAATATTACCGAAGTCATCGATTGCGTGGCGTGTCAGAAATGCAGATTACACGGAAAGTTGCAGATTCTTGGCATTGGAACTGCGTTGAAAATCTTGCTCTTACCTGAAGAGGTGCTCATGAACGAAGATGTCATCACAAGATCGGAATTTGTCGCGATGATCAACACAATAGCGAAATTCTCGAGGGCTCTGATGGCGTCGTCGCATTTCGCAAAGACCAAAAATCTTGTACTATGACTTACTTGGTATTAGCCAAATACTCACACGAATAGCGAATAGAAACGAAAAAGATACTGTGTTACTACATACGTCTACATTTATTTATTACATCACGAACATTATTACATGAGTATCTATTATTATTTATAAATAGTATCATCGCTCGACAAAATCTGTCCTAGACACATTTTTCGCTATGCGTTCTACGATTTTTTCGAGTTCGTCGGTATATTCTTTCGATTCGTTCGCCTCTCTGCGCAACTTTTCAATAGTTTTCCGTAAATCCGACGCTTGTTCTCTCGCTATGGCGACTTCGCGCGCGCGCCGTCGCTCGGACTCTTCGCTTTGGTTTTTCCAGCGTCTCGCCGCTTCCAACGCTTCTTCCAACGCTTCCATCTCTTCAGCTTCTAGTTCAAGCTCTTCGGAATCACCATCATCATCATCATTATCATCATCTCCAGTTTCGCTACTGCTACCGGACGTAGACGTAGATGAGATTCCTCTTCGTTTATGTCGTTGTCGCCTTCTGCTATAGTTTTTATTGTCGTTATTTCTAGCATTATTACCTCTATTATCTCCTTCTCTATTACCAATTCCCATCATCCTTCTGTGCACGGCAATATCGCGTATAGCGTCCACAACTCTTTGCGCGACTTCCACCGAAGTTTCGTCTTCGGTAGTCATCAAAGACATTTCGTTGTAGTTATTTTTCAACATACCCGATGCTCTTCGTAAAGCTTCGTTCAAAACTTTCTTACACGCCTGTTCCCTCTCCGCCAATCTTTTCGATTCCGCCTTGACGTCTTCTTTCGAGCTTCGCTCGTCTCGAATTTTCCTTCGACACTCGTCGATAGCAACGTTTGCCGCATCCAACGCTCTTGATTTGCGTTCGAGCGAAGCCTCTTCTCTTTTCAACTTTTCGCTCAATTCATCGATTTTTAACTGTAACGTGTCGTTTCGAATTTTTAATTGTTCGGCGATGGCCTCGTGTTTGCGATACTCGTCCTTCTCTTCGTGCGTTTGTTTCAACAGATCTCTCGTTTCCTCCGTCATTCTCATCAAACGTTCGTATGATTGCTGCATTTCGATTAAATCGAGCTCTTTGTCCGAGAGTTGCGAGCGCAACCGCGCAACCGCATCGGACTCTCTCAAAACGTCTTGTTGGTGACGGTATCCTTCTTCTTCGTCGTCGTCGTCGTTGTCTGAATCAGAGAAGGCGGAAGGAGAAGGAGAAGATGATGATGGTGATGACGGAGACGACGGAGATGGAGGCGAAGATGGAGACATCGGCGCGCCCGTCGTCTTAAAACTCGTCGCGCGGCGGCGTTGGTGACTCCTTTTTGAAAAACTTGCATTTTTGTCTTCTTCTTCTTCTTCTTCGATGTTGTTGTTGTTCTTTCGATGAGGACGATGACTCGTCGACGGCGTCGCCCTCAGCGGCGAAACCTCGCTATACATTCGTCCTCCCTGTTCTTCTTCTTCTTCTTCTTCATTTTTGTCATCATCATCATCTTCTTCTTCTTTCCGTTCTCTCTCTTCGCGTTCCTTCTCTCGATTTCGAATCGCCCGAAGTTGCTCTAAACGCGCGTCGAAAACCTTCGCCATTCTTTTACTATAATAAAAGTTAAGTGTGTCTTTTACCCTCCACCTTTAGAAGAGCATCACAACTTTACGCGTGTGTTTTTGTTGTTTGTTTGTTGTTGTGTACGCGTCGTTGTCGCGTGTTGTAAAAGAGATGATGAGGAGAAGTGATGAGAACAACAACAAGACTGCCACAATTTTGCAGAAACACAGAGCAAACACAAAAAGTGATGAAAAGAGACAAAATGAAAAATTTGTCGAAAAAAGAAATTCAAAAAAGGGGACGAACGTTCCTCACTTGAAACACAAAAGAAAAAAAAAATGGATGATTCCATCTCGAGAGGAGGGGTGGAAAAAACGCCTCGCGTTCTCGTCTCCCACAAACGCCCTCGATCGGAAGACGAGGCGTTCAACGACGACGAGTTCGAGGACGATGGGGACTTCGAAGAGATGAACGGTGGTTTCTCTTCGAGGAGGAGGAGGAGGAACAGTAGCACGAATCCCCTTTTGCTCACGGAGAGACAAAAAGCTCCGTCCACGGCGTTTAATTCCTTGAAAATTTTACAAAACTCCTCCTCGTGCAAAAAGAGGGGAAAAAAACTTTTGAACTCGTGTCCCTCGTCTGCGTTTTTGCAACTCCGGTCCTCGTCCTCGGTGATTCGGCAACAACAACAACACGCACGAATGCAAAGGTTTGAACCATCGGGGTCGACGAGAAACACAGCAGCGATGACGACGACCACCACCACCACCACCACCAGGAATATTGCCAAGCAAATGATGATGCAAGCGAATAACGAAACGCCGACTACATCGAGCGCGATATCCAGCGATATCCAGGAAACGCCCGGGTTGGATCTTCGAAGACACTCGTTGAGTAACCCACCGACGACGGGACGGTTTAGGTAAAATTTTTTTCAAATTTTTGAAAATTTTTGTTGTCTCTTTTCTCTGCTTTTTTTAATACTCTGACACCTTTCTCTTTTAATATTAACACAACACACACACACACACATCAAAAACAGGCGAAGAAGAAATAGTACTGGAGGCAATGGAGGAAACGCGTCTTCTGAACCGCATACGGAAGACAAGTTACCTCCGTCCACGGAAGCCGCGATGCGAAGGCGACGAATACGAAGACAGCTCGAGGCGCATCCAGTGGGAGACTACAACTTAAGTCCCGGGGAACACGGAGGCTCGCAATACATTTTATCGCCAGGGCACGAATCAGAAGAAGAAGGAGAAGAAGAAGAAGAAGAAGAAGTGAAGATTGTAAGCGAGGAGGGCAAGGACTTTTTAGCGGCGTTGAGGGAGGAAGAGGATGATGTCGACGCGAGAGCAAAGAAGACGACGATGACAACAACTCCTACTACTTCGACGGCGACGGTGGCATTAGCCGCTACTAAGAAACATAAGCGCATGGCCGTGTTGAATAATCAACCGTCGTTGGAAGTCGATAGCGATGGGAAATTTGTCAGCAACGTCGGGGGCAGCAAATCGAGAGTTTTCTTTCCTATTTTCTCCAAAGGGCAAAAAACTGTGCACCTGGTCCGACACGGTCAAAGCACGTATAACGAAGCCATTTCCGGTCCGGGCAGTTGGGAAGAACCGAAGATTTTTGACGCGCGATTAACAGAATTAGGCGTAAAGCAAGCGAAAGAGTTGGGTAAATTCTTGTCCGAGATACCAAAAGATGCAGTTTGGATAACTTCGCCGTTAACTCGGGCCATGGAGACGTGCGTGTACGGTAGAGAAGCGATGTACGCGTTCGTATCCTCTTCTGAGGAAGAGACAAATTCACCAGATGAAAACACCGCGCCGACGAATGATAACGATAGCAAAGCGAACAATAACATCAATAGCGACGATAACAACACTAGCAATAGGCGGTCGTTATCAGCCTCCTCGAGGAAGAAGGCAAGCACGAAGAAGAAAGTAGCAACAATGAAAGATGAAGAAGAAGAGAAAGAAAACGAAAAGCGACGACACGAAGCGTGGGGACGCTCCGTCATCGTGAGACCGGAAATCACCGAGAAACTCTCCTGCTCCGGCGACATCGGCCGCACCAAACTCGAGCTCATCGAAGATGTCCCCATACTCGCCCAATCCTTATCCAAACTCCCGGATAAAAGCTGGTGGTGGGACACGAACGAGAAACGAAACGACGCCGGTGAAAAAATGTTCAACTCGAACGAACCCGCGCGCGTCTTTCAACGCCGAGTGAGTAAGTTCAAGCAGTGGATTTTAAGCCATCCATCGACGACGTTCGTGGTGTTTGGTCACAGTACCTTCTTCAAGGAAATGGTCGGGAGGAGTTTGAAGAACTGCGAAGTCGCCTCCATACAGTTATAATACTAATTAGAAAGAGAGAGAGAGACAGGAGGGGATATATTTTATTGAAATTTATTCATAGCACTCACATCTGAAATAGAGAAAAGAATGAGAATTCAACACAAAACACACAGACACACGCAAAGAATACGAATAATGTTTCGAACGGTTTCCTCCCAACTGGCGGGACCATCGCAAACGACACCGTCGTCTTCCCACTCGTTTCGTAAACAACGCGAGCATTATTGTTTTCATAATCAGAACAGAAACAGGAAAAGCAGAAGTAGGGATTTCTCCGTGACGTCGTCGGTTAAAGAAGAAGAAGAAGAAAAGGAAAAAGAGTACGATGGTGAGTATCAACGACAGCACATAAACCGCCGTCAAATGACGCTCTCTGCACTCGTATCCACCACCCTTGCTTTTGTCTCGACCACGGTGTCGACCGAGAGCGCGTTTGCGGCTGTCACAAAAAGCAGTCTAACCGACGAAGAAGTATACGATTTGCAATCCGTCGCTGCGGATGCCTACAACCGACAAGACTTTACGAAAGCCAAAGAGGCTTTGACGAAACTGATTGAAAACGAACCAGAATCGGCATCCTGGTTGGAAGGCAGAGCGCAAGTTTTAGTGGACCAGAAACAGTTTAAAGAAGCGATTAGTGATTACTCGAGATGTTTAGAGATTATTCCGACGAAGGATTTAGGAGCAGAGGCGAGGTTGCGAGCGGGGAGAGCGCTTGCGGAGGAAGGAATATACCAATGGGAACCGGCGTTGGTGGATTATAACCGAGCGCTGGAGCTGGCGACTACGGCAGGATTCAGACCAGACCCGTACGTTTTGAACTCTCGAGGAAACGTGAGAGGTTCTTTGAATGATTGGAAAGGGGCGAAGGAGGATTACGAAGGAGCTTTTGCCGCGTTTCAATCCGCGAGCGGCTTCCGCAACGGGAGCTCGACAACGCAAAGATTGGACGGTGCCATCTACGCGCGATCGAACGCGGCTTTGGCGACCGCGGAATTAGGTGACGCAGATTCAGCAATCAAAGAACTCGAAGGTCTCGTTCGAAGAGCTCCGAATTCCACGGACGTTCGCGCTGCGCTCGCGGCGTTGTATTGGGAACAAGGCAAAAGAGAAAGCGCCGAGGATTTATGGAACGACGCGTGTGGTTTATACTTTGGGTGTGCGCAATATAAAGATTTGGATTTCGTGAGACGCATTCGTCGTTGGCCACCTTCCATGGTGAGTAGATTAGAGAATTTCTTGCAAGTACGTTAATATTACTATGAATTCGGAAAAACTAAAAGTTTCCGTTGATGATGATTATAAAAGTGTCTTCTCCATCTTCGTCCTCCCGTACTTCCCGTGTTCTCTTTTACCGACCAAACAACACGCAAAGAAGTCGTTCAAACATTTTTCCGCCTTACCCTCGTGCACTCGTTCAAATCCGAACCGCGCGTAAAGTCTCTCGGCTGGATTCGCGTTCAGCACCTCTAAGGTCAGTTTCTTTTTATTCAACTTTCGAGCGAGTGCTTCCGCGTGCTCGAGTAATCGACCACCGACCCCTTTCCCTCGCGCCTGGGAGGAAACGCAAAGCGTCGAGACGTACGCTTCTTCTGGTTTTGGTGTGTGTATAAAATCGTCCGAGCTCGTTCGCGGATACTCCGTCGCGGATACTTTTACGCATCCGATAACGACGCCGCCGCCCAAATCGCTTTCACCGTTTTCGCCTAAAACTTCGATGGCAACTATAACAGTCTCTAAACTTTCCGGATGCAATCGATAAAATCTCGCAAACTCTTCCTGAGTCCCCAAGCAGTTCGAAAACGAGATGCAGTTACAGAAATCTTTGCTCGCGTAAAAAGTATTCAGCAATTCGTTGCAGCTTTCAAAATATGTTTCCGAGAGCGGTTGGTAGTAAATCATTTCTTCTGGCGTTTTTGTTTGTGTGTCTTTACTCTTCAAAAGGACTCCTACTTCTGGGCGATAAATTCGCGTACTCCTCCGGCGATATCAACTTTTTCATGCTCAGAGCGTGTATTTTGTCCATCTCTCTCTCCAAAGCTTTGGTCACCAGTCTTTGTTTGGTCAAACTATTCTTCCCTTCGAATTTCGGACTCACGCAAAATTGTATCTCAAACGCGCTTCCGCACGATCCAGAGGTGTCTACGATGGATACGTGAGATGCTTCCAGGTGCGACTTTAAGAGTTCTTCTATTTTGGCTACCGATGACATTCTTCTTTTTCTTCGTCTTCTTCTTCTTCTACTATGTGTGTGGTTGTGCGTGTGTTTCTAATGAAGAATTCACAAGCTTGTGATTTACATTCCCCTAGAGTTTTTTTTAGGTGTTGTGACATAATATGCGTCACAACGGACGGAGGAGCGACGATGTCCTCCCACGAAGAACATCCAGACGCGCACTTATACGAGTCCGACCGACGGCTCTTTCGCGACCGGATTAGAGAAAATACTACCACGAACAACAACAGTAACGACGACCTGTTGGCGACCCATCGGAGAGAGACAGAGCAGTTATTATACGCCTCCGATGCGAGTTTATTTTCCCAAGGCGCAGATTTGTGGCTCTCGGACCGGCTGTTGTACCGAACGAAACGAGATTTTGATGATGAAAGTTTACGGAGAGATGTGGAGAGATTGAGAACAGAGAGTGGTTTCGTGTTTCATACTGCGAGTACGACGAGGAGCGAGAGCAGACGAGGATGTAATAGTAGTAGTAACAGCGGGGAAGGCGACGGTGAAGAAGTTGCTCACTTTTCTGAGTGCGCAATCTGTTTGGCGGAGTTCGCGAACGGCGAACGGTGCATAAAATTAAAGTGCAAACACGTGTATCACGAAACGTGCATAGTAAAAACGTTAGAGAGGGAGAAACGGGAGTGTCCTTTGTGTAGGAGCAAGGATTTGTGAGTGAGTGTAGCTATCGATTGTATCATCATAAGAGTTGTAACGCCGCGCGGCAAAGCTTAATAAAAAAATGCTATGTATCTATTCTATCTATTATTCTCAGCTTTAACTAACTCGTCATGGAGAATATTAATCAAACCAATCGGATTGTCGCTATGAACCCAATGACCAGCTCTTTCCAATACGTGATAGCTTACTTTCTCCTCCTGTTTCAGCATCTCGATGCGCTTCATCGCGTCTGGCTTCCAATCGGATGACTTTTCAGCCTTTACGATGTGGACGTGCACGTCATCGTGATCTTTCTCTTCCAGCGCGTGCCACAAAGCAGTTTGTTGAAAGCTTTCGTATAAGTCTCTCAATATTTTTCTGTCAAATTGCCACGTCAGGCTCGTTTTAGTCGTATCGTCGTTACCTTCTACATGCGCGCCGCCGGGATTGGCGAGAACGAGATTGGAACCTAGCCAATCGATAATACCGCTGGATATTTGTAACGGCGCTAACTGGGCTTTTAGATACTCCCTATTTGGAACAACTTCTGGTAACTTCTCCGTCGCTTTTAAAATAAATTCAGCCCCGAACATATCCTTCTCCACTTCATACGGTACCGAATCTAGCGTAAATACCAACCGTCGTTTTTTTGCGCTCGACGACGACAACGACGTCAACGATTGACTATATTCTAACGCTATCTTCCCTCCTAGCGAATGCCCAATGACAACATCCGGAACTATTTCGTGATGTTTACTGTATCTTTCGATATCCTTCGCAGCATTTATAATCGTGTGTGGCGCGTAATCGTGAAATCTCGGCGAATTTCCGTGGCCTCTTATGTCAATCAAGTGAAAGCGAAACGCAGTTTTGGGGAGTGATTCTCTCAACTTTTCCGAGAGCATAGTGATCGGTCCCCGCCAGTTCTTTCCTTGGCCCATTAACCCGTGCAGAACGTACACGTTCCTCTTGTCCTCTTCGTCGTCATTTATCGCGTGCGTGGTTGGGATTATCTGAGAAGCGAGTACTTTTTCCGCGACTTTGTTGGTGGTGGTGTTGACAGTTGAGTACGAAGTCGACGCTCCCGAGTCAAAAGCGACTCTGCTTTTAACGGCAGCGGTCGTTTTTTCATGAACACTGTCTCCAAAAACGCACGGAGGAGAAAGCGCGGCAAAGATTCTCTTCTTCACTCCATGCTGCCGCCGGACGAGCATGAGTGTCGTGAGTATTGTGCGTGTTTTTGCGTTTGTGGAGATTCGTTTTGTTTTGTTCGAGGTGTTGAAAAAACTTGTACAATAAAAAAGTTCTACGACCAGTGTATGAGTACATGTAGCTGTCTTTTGTGTGTGTCTTTGACTCTTCTCCTTCTCTTCTTCTTTCTCTTCTTCTTTCTTTGCAACTCATCTCCCAACGAGTCGCTCGAGCACGTGAACCGCCCCGTCCCTGAGTTTCTGCAACGGACTCTGCTGTCGTTCTTTTTCTTCGCCGCTGAAATCCCAACCTTCTTCGTCGAGCGCTTTTTGCACCGCTGCTGGATCATCTATACTCTTCGCCATCTGCAATCGAGTGACTCCCTTGATTGACGCGTTTGGTGCTTTCTTCCTGAACAACGCGACCAAAACTTTGCGAGGGAGAAGTAGCGCATTTGCGTTTGCACCCGCACGAACCATGATTCTTTTGTGTTTGTATCGCACATCTTCAAAGTTCAATCCGGTGAAAAGCCCGTTGTGGAGAGCTTCGTCGAGCACGATCTTCTTCCATCTCCCGTAGCCATGCTTTTCGACACCATCTAAAAGTCTCTCATCATGTTCCTCTGCGTTCCACGCCAAAAACTTCTCGTCTCTCTTTCTTTTTCGAGCTTCTTCTTCCTCTTCCTCCTCTTCCTTTTCCTCTTCCGATTCTTCTTGTTCTTCTTCTTGTTCATCTTCTACTTCTACTTCTTCTCCTTCTTCTTCTTCTTCTTCTTCTTCTTCTTCTTCTTCTTCTTCTTCTTCGTCCTCTTCCTCCTCCTCCTCTTCTTCTTCTTCTTCTTCCTCTGAAGGAGGAAATTCGTACGGATCGTCGTTCTGCAATTCTGTGTCGAACTGGATGTCCCGCGCGTTCACAGTTTTGCCGCCCTTTCTCCCGTCTATTTTGATTTTTATCTTTTTGAATATCTCCGGCTGTCTTTCAGCGTTGTTGTTCTTCGCTGTCGCGCCGAGTGGTCGTTTCTTATTGTCCTTCGCAAAAATGTTCACATTTTTTGGAGTGACGATTCTGTTTGGCGTTGCCGACGCGCCGAGTGGTCGTTTCTTATTGTCCTTCGCAAAAATGTTCACATTTTTTGGAGTGACGATTCTGTTTGGCGTTTGTTCGAACTCGTCCTCGCTATCATCGTCGACTTCTGGATCTTTACCACCTCTCATGCTCTCGAGGTTGCGTTCCAAGTCTTTGTCCGCTCGTATCAATATTTTATCCTCGTCCAAATTTGGGGAATACTTCTCGTGCGAAATATCCATGCTCGCCTCGTGTAAAAACGTGGGTCCCAACGCTACTTTCGCTCGTTTATAGTACGCTTTCAGCTCCACCAAAAGCTCGTTCACGCTATCTTCAAAGTGCGTTCCTGTTATTCTGCTGTTCTTGCCGCTCCTCTTCAGTTCATCCGTTGAGTTCAAGTTATCTTGAAGTTGCTTTCCTGGACTCAGCGGCCCGTCCCCGCCGAACGTGTCCAAGTCAAACTTTTCCGTCGTCTTCTTGTCCGTATTGATGCGCTCAATCTCCAGTAATCTTTGACCAATCTCATCTAGCCTCTCTAACTCGTCTCTGACCCCGTCCATTTTCCCTTGCGGCGTCTCCTTTAACTCCGCGTACACTTGAGACTCCCACACGCGTTTGAACTCGTTCAGTTGTCTCTCGATTACCAACTGCACCATGTGCGAAACAAATGCCAACGCCATGATTTTCTTGTGCGGACGCATGCGCTCGTCCAATTTCTCTTCTCCTTTCAAATCCATCGTGTATAAAATCTTCAACAAAATCGGATACAACTTCAACGACCGTTCCTGCCAATCCCAATTGGCTCCGTCCTCCCCACAAACGTATTTCATTTCCTCCAAAAGTATTCGGATTGATAAAACTCTCGGCATACCCAACGAAGAATCGTCCTCGTCTAATTGCTGCGTCGCAATCTTGCAATACTCAACTTTCAACGACCACGGAACGTGCTCGCTGTCCGTGATAAACTCGAGCATCCAGAGAATTTTCAACCGCGTTCGACTGACAGATTCGTTCAGTTGTTCTTTTCTCGAGAGGGGTTTCTTTTTTTTACCAATTTGAGGAGGAGGAGATGGACTCACTGCTCGCTCTGGTGGATCGACGACTGCAGGAGGAGGGTCAACCACCACCCGCGAGCTTCGCGGCAGGGCTTTACTCGAGGGTCCTCGCTTCGCGGTTTGCTTCACGCGCATCTTCTTCTTCTTCTCTGCTTAAATTATTAGTATGAATTTTGTGTGTGTGATGATGTGAATGAGTTTTGAAGAAGAGACTTTTGTTGAACGATTTTTTTTGACTGAACAGCTGAACCAGAAACCTAAATTTCGCCTCTTCTAAATTTTTCTTTTTCTCTCTCTCTCGTCACCAGTGTCAGTCTCTCTCTGCTTCATAAACCCATCATCCACACAAATATGTGCTTTTCATCACGATGAGTTTAATACGTAATACATAAAATGAGCCTTCGAAGCAGAGGAGCAACTGTTAAACGCGCGTTCGTGTTTCTCGTTTCGACCGTCGCGACGTATTCTATTTTGCACTATTTAGGGGGACTGGAGGAAGAAGGTGATTTTACGTCGCACGCGTCATCATCATTCGACGACGTCGTCGACGCGCATCCTCACAACATTCGAGACGAGTTACATGCTGATAGTAATGTGTTCATGTCCTCCGCGTCACCTTCTCCTTCTCCTCCACCGCCTGTGCCACCGTCAACAACAACAACAACAACAAAAGAAGAAGAAAAGAAATGGTCCCATCCCACATCCATGAGGCGAAAACCAACCGCGGAGGAAATAGAACAAGGTAAGGGCAAATTTCACGTCATGCTGACTGCAAACGAGCAATCCTACGTCGCTTGGCAATCTAGAATTATGTACCAGAGATACTTGAAACTTTTGAGCAGCGAAGACTCGGGCGCGTTTGGCGGGTTTACGAGAGTGTTGCACAGCGAACGCGCAGATATATTGATGGATGAAATTCCAAGCGTGGTAGTTGATCCGTTACCGAAAGGTGTCGATGAAGGGTATGTGGTTTTAAATCGGCCATACGCAATCAAGCAGTGGTTGGAGAAGTATAATTTCGCGGAAGAGTATGTCTTCATGACCGAACCGGACCATTTATATTTAAGACCGATTCCGTTGTTGGCGCAACCAAAACTCGCCGCTGCTTTTCCATTCTTTTACATCAATCCGAAAGATCCGAAATTCACTCCTATTGTACAAAAATTTAACAAAGTAAACGCGGATTTGAAAGATTTTGCGCCGATTGGGAATTCGCCGGTGATGATTCACAAGGATGAACTGAAGAAAGTCTGTACGGTTTGGGACACTTTAGCGATTAAAATGAAACAGGACCCGGAAACTAACTCGGCGTTCGGATGGGTCTTAGAAATGTGGGCGTATAGCATCGCCTCCGCGCAAGTTGGCGTGAAGTACGATTTAGTTCCGGAATTCATGTTGCAACCGCCATGGGATAAAACCGAAGAAGTTCCGGGCGGGAAGAAAGGATACATTCTTCACTATACGTACGGCCAAGATTTCAACGAAAAAGGAAAGTTTACCCCAGGTAAAGTTGGAAAATGGCATTGGGATAAGAGAGATTTCACGTGGAAGAAACCTCCGAAAGAAGGCTTTGAGATGCCGCCGGAAGGGACTCACCCTTTGACCATCAAGCTGATGGAAATGATAAACGACGGCATACGATCCATCCCGAATTGGTGATTTTAGAGTATTAGTCATGTAGAAAGAGAGAGAGCTGCCTAGTTCACATAGATTCTTACTGCACGTGCTCTTTGCGCATTCGCCCTCTTCCACTAATCTCTTTTCACCAGTCTTTCTCCAGTTTTTCGTCATCGTCATATTTTTATCACATCTTTCTTTCTTGGAACACACGCTGCTGCAAAGAGAGAGAGTGAGTGAGAGCGAAATCTAGAAGAAGAAGAAGAAGAAGCATCAACATCTTCTGTAATGTGAACGCAGAGGCAATTGCAAGAGGAATACCAAACAAACAGTAATAGGAAGAAAAAGAGAGAGAGACAAGAAGAAAGTCGTTACGAGATAAAGAAGAGATGGAGGAAGATTTATTTCTAAAGCGAGAAGTTTTAGAAAAGTTACGGCGAAGAAACGAAGAAGAAGTCCTTCCGTTCGTAGAGATCTTCGCGTCTCACAGGAAAGCGCGCAAACGATGCGAAAAGTTACAGCACGAGGTTCAACAGTTGAGAAATAAAACCGCAGAGTTGAGCGGGAAAAATGTTGGACTGATGAGTGCTTTAACGAGAGCGCAAGAAGAAAACGCGAAAGCGAAAACGAGCAAAGAAAATTCCGCGAAAGTCTCGAGATTGCAGGAAGAACTGACCGAGGCGCACAAGAAAAATGTGGAAGTTATGGAAATGGCATCGACTGCGAATCGCGAAAAAGAGAAAGCAAAGACTGAGTTGGAAACAACGTCGAACGAGTTAAAAAACGCGAAAGCGGCTTTGAAAAATTTACGCGAGTCGTGCGCAAACTTGGAGAATGAATTGAAAACGGCGCAGAAAGCGGCGGAGATCGCCGGAGCAGAAGCGGAAGCGAGGAAGGAAGATAAACTGACGGCAATCGCGCGCGTAGAAGAATTGAAAAAGGAAAATCAACAACTCGTAGAAAGAGTGATGCAGATGAAAATGAAAGAAGCGGAGAAGATGAACGAAATCAATGAGTTATACGAAGACTTGCAGAGACAAAAGAAGGCAAGCGAATTGAAATCGATTGCGAACGAAATGAACGCGACGGCATCCGCAAGTATGCGTGGTCTATCGTTGGATTCGTCCTCGTCTCCTGGTTTTGGAGATTCGTTCGCGGGAAGTATTCCGAGTCGAGAACAGTTTCACTGTCAGGCGAATCAAGGCGCGACTCATCGAGTGTCTTTCTTCAGATCGGGTGAAATATTAGGAACGTGTGGAGACGACAAGCGCGTCGCATTGGTGAATGCAAATTCAGGGCAAGTTTCTTCGTATTTAGAGGGTGCTTTAGGAAGTCTTTTGGATCTCTCATTCTCCCCGGATGATAACTTCTGTTTGGGATGCGGCACTGATAAAGCTATTCAGCTCTGGGAACTATCGAGTGGACGCGTGCGACATCGAATGACTGGACACGCGGATAAAGTCGTCGGTGTGGAATTTTGTCGCATGGATAAGCAAAGAGCGATTTCGTGCTCGCACGATCGAACCATTCGAGAGTGGGATTTACACAAAGGCATATGTTTGACTTCTACGCCGTGCGCTTCAAACGTGAACACGGTCGTGTATGGGGACACTTCCCAATTCGTCTTGAGTGGTCATTTAGACGGTGGTGTGAGGATTTGGGATCTGCGATCGCGCGGTGGACTACCTACAAATGAGAAGAAAGCTGTTCACGAGCAGCAAGTAACCTCGATACAGCTGTTACCAAACGAACGCGAAATTTTGACATGCGGGCGCGACAACGTGATTCGAATATTAGATTGCAGAACCCTCGAGGTTTCCGCGGAGTTCTCTGCTTCGAATTTCCGCGTTGGAACGAATTGGACGAACCCGTCTTTTTCGCCGAATCAATCGCATATCGCTTGCGGCGGCGCAGATGGAGCCGTTTTTATCTGGTCGGCGACCGATCGCGTGCTGAGAACGACGTTGCGGAAGCACAACGCTGTCGTCGCGACGACCGCATGGAGCCCATCTGGATTAGCGAGTTGCGATAAAAACGGGAAATGTATCTTATGGAGTTGATCGCTTATATTAGAATCTAGTACAGTTAGCATATTATATAAGATTACGAACACTATTGTTTTTTTTCAAAGAGAGTGTCAAATTAAAGAGCGCTAATGGTTGAAATATCCTCACTGGTCGACAGCAACGTCTTCATGGATTGAAGGTTTTCCGACCAATTCGACAGGCTATTTTTCAACTCGCTCCATTGGTCCCTCCCAAACACTCTTTGCGTGGCTCGAGTGATTATGCATACCTCTCTGACTTGATCCAATTTTGCGTCTACTAAACCGGAAGAGATGCCGCGAACAACCCACTCTTCGCATTCTTTCGAGTCAATCTTCAACTTGTCGCAAATTTCTTTGTACGAGACTTCACCCCCACCGTTTCGAATGCCACCTAACGACATTAATCGCATTTTCGTCAGCGTTTCCTCCTCGTTCAGACCGAGATCTTTCAAAACTGCCCCGTTGCTCTTCGCAAACGCCAAGTAATCCGAAACGTCTTTCGTTAAAAATATTTCCAACAACTCAAACACCTTCCCGTTGGACGATTTCAACGCTTGAATGGCTTTATAATCCAGCAAATCGCAGCTAAAGCTTGTTTTCAAGCGGATGAAACTCGCGATGGCATCTTTGGCCGCCGCTGAAGATTCTCCGAGAGCGCTTTCGCTGTTTTCAAACGTTGCCAAATATTTCAACATAAACTCCATCGCCTTCTCCTCTTTACCACCCATACCGCTCAATAAATTCGCAATCTCTAAATACACGTTTCTCTCCGACCCGTTGTTATTATTCATCTGTTTCCACTCCTCCATGGACTCCTCCACGTGTCCGACTAAAGTTCCCACCACGTGTTCCATGTTTGCTTTTTTCACGTATTCGATTATTCGACAAAACAACTTAAACTTCGTCTCTAAATCGCTCGCCAGGTTGTATAACTGCATCAAAATTCTCGATCTCGACTCCACTTTCGACGTCGCGCTCTCCATCGCCTTCTCTGCGATCATATCGAACGCTTTCTTTCTCTCCGTTTCCACTTCAAATCTTTCCGCGACCGTGGCGGCGATGATAAACACCGTCTCCACGTCCTGCGCTTTCGCATCGCTGAACAACTTATCGTTGTTCTCCAACAACTTTCCAATTAACTGGCAATCCATCGGTAACTTCGAGCACTCCTCCGCGTGTTTCTCCGCCTCCTTTGCCGTTTTCTTAGTCGTAGTACTCTCGTCGTCTTCTTTCCAGTCTTTTTGGTAATCGCCCCCGTGGGCAATCGTGTACACGAATCTCGCCGCGTTCGCGATCGGTTCTTTGTCGTCTTGGCCGACCACCACGCACGTTTGTTTGTGTGTTGACATCGTGAGAGATGGAGAAAAGTCTCTGTTGTTCGCGTTTACGCGTGTGTGTGTTCTATTTCTTCTTTTCTTTCTGAAGAAGAAGAATGTAGTCACGTTTCCACAGCCCTAGAGTCTCATCTCTCCTTTTCTCGCCTTTTTTTTGCTTTGCCCCTTCTTTGGGTCGACGACGAGCTCGTCGTCGTACAACTTTCAAAAAAAAAAATCTTCTCATCATCATCAACACTCTCTTCTTGCAAAGAATTTCCTCATCATCAGTAAGTACTCTCTCGTCGTCGTAAAAAGAAGAAGAAGAAGGAGAAGAATGGCATCATCGTTCTCGAGAAGAGATTTGGTGTCGAGATTGTTGGTGAATGAATCATCGAATGCTACGACGAATTCTTCTTTGTCGTTGTTTTCAACGAACCCATCATTTCAAGAAAATCAGCAATACGGAGGAGGAGCTTCGGCGATATCGACGACGACCACTGGGGTTGAAGATTTCGAACGAGACATCTGGCCGCAAATTGTGGACGGGAACGCGTTCGAGAATCAACTGATTGTTTTGAACTTCCTCCCTACTGGGTGCGAAGGTATCGACGACGTTTTAGCGGGAGGGACCTCGGAAACTGGTGAAAGCTTAGGAGGTGGTTTACGACAAGGCCAAGTGACGGAAATTACCGGCGAGTGTGGGAGCGGGAAGACGCAGCTGTGCTTGTCCGCGGCAGCGAGTGCGGCAACGTTAGGGCACAGAGTCGTGTTTGTGGATACGAATGGGGTTTTCTCGGCGGAAAGGATCAAAGCGTTTCATCGGAATTTTTGGTCCGACGAGGCGACGGAGGAGGAGATTACCGCGCACTTGGATAAAACGTTAGAGTTGATTGCAGTGCACGACGTTCACGACGTGTTTACGCTTTTACATTTGCTGGATCAGTTGCAACAAGATGCAAGCGAGGAAGACGATAATCCGGAGAAGTCAGATACGATGGGTTTGTTGGTGATTGACTCGTTGTCGCTTTTGTTGGCACCTCTATTAACGAGAGCGCACCATCAAGGCCACACGGTGATGACGATGGTGGCGGTGATGTTGAAAGCGATCGCATCGGAGAGGAAAGCGGCGGTTTTATACACGAACCATACCGTGGCGGACAGTTCCTCGACTGGGGATTTCAATAGCGTTGGAAATTATGGCGCGCATAAATATCACCAACAACAAAATACGACGAGAGAAACGACGACGAGTAGTTTGAAACCAGCTCTCGGCGTGCGATGGACGTCTGTCCCTCACCGTCGCTTGCAGCTCTCCAAAGTCAACGTACATCAAGAAGGTGAATTCGCTACCGTGGGAGGAGAATTTACAAACCCTCCGGAATGTACAAAAATAAAAGCCGAGGTTGTTTACGGAGGCGTGCAAAACAAAAACGGCGGTTGTTATTTTCAAATCCAACAAAACTCTCTGCAAACCTTGCCTCAAAGCTTTGTTTAGGCAGAAAAGCAGCGCTGTATAAAAGAAGACGTATCATATTATTAGCCCGCGTGCACGCGTAGATTTAGCACAGCAGCGCGAGTAGTTTCTCGATTGAGGATTTGTACTAATATAAAATAAAGAAAGAGCAAGCACATTGCACGTGCGTCGTAACCCTCAAAAAAAAAGTGTGCGTCTGCGCGCTCGAATTTTAACTCCCATTTTGAAGATGATGTTGATGTCAGCAACCACACCATCAACTTCAACGATTACGACGAGTAGTCGTCGTACGTTCTTCCCTGAATCCTCCGCCACGGTCGCGCGATTGCGACGACACGCACTGCGACGACCAGGGACTACGACGACGACGACGACTGAATGCGCAGCTCGAAAAGAAGATAAAAATGGTTGTTTGGAAAGAAGACGAAGAAGAAGAAAAAGCGTCGCACTTCACTCCTGGAAAGGACGAGGAGGAGGAAAACGCGGTGGAGATAACGCGTTGGAACCGCCGAACGCTATTCTGGAAAACTTTGCATCGGACACGAACAACGAAGAAGACGTCATCAACGCTCCAGCGACTTTAATTAACCCACTGCTGAAGAAACAGAAAGACGCGACGAACGAGGAGGAAGAGAGCGAAAGAGTCAAAGCAAAGCCAATCGTCAATCCGGAAGATTTTACGTTGCAACCGGGAGAAGTGTCGAAGTTTAAAGCTCCGACGACGACGGTTGAAGATTTACAGCTCTCCGGGTGGTATTTGAAGGCCATCTTGACTGCGGATGTGTACGACGTGGTGGTCGAGACGCCGCTGGAACTCGCCGCTCGATTATCAGAGAGAGTGACGGCGAGCGTACCAATGACACCAGGAGGAGACGCGCAAAAACAGAAGCGAATATTCTTAAAAAGAGAGGATTTACAGCAAGTCTTTTCGTTTAAGATTCGTGGAGCGTATAACAAGATTAAGAATTTGAAGAAGGAGGAGTTGGAGAGAGGAATTATAACCGCGAGCGCCGGGAACCACGCGCAAGGCGTCGCTTTGAGCGCAAAGACGTTGGGTATTAAAGCTGTGGTGGCTATGCCAGTAACTACTCCGAAAATTAAAGTAGAAGCCGTTCGAAGACTCGGCGGTGATGTTGTTCTCATTGGCGAGAACTTTGACGAAACCGCAGCGTACGCGAAGAAACGATCCGTAGACGACGAGATGACATTCATTCCACCGTTCGATGAACCGTACGTCATTGCTGGCCAAGGTACTTGTGGGGTCGAAATTTTGCGACAATTACCGACGGCCAAAGCGGTATTTATTCCCATCGGAGGTGGAGGTTTGATTGCGGGCGTGGCGACGTATTTGAAGACGATTGCGCCAAAGATAAAAATTATTGGCGTCGAGCCGAGCGGCGCAAACGCCATGGCACAGAGTCTCGACAGAGGCGAGCTCGTGAAACTATCCAAGGTCGATGGTTTTGCAGATGGGGTTGCTGTCAAAGAGGTTGGCGTGAATTGCTTTCAGCTTTGTCAACAATGCGTCGACGGGGTGATGATGGTTCGTACCGATCAAACTTGCGCAGCGTTGAAGGACGTATTCGAAGATACGCGTTCGATTTTAGAGCCGTCTGGGGCGCTTGCCGTCGCCGGTGCGAAAGAGTGGTTGAATGCGAATCCAGATTTTGAAGGCGACGTTGTTTGTATTACGTCCGGGGCAAACATGAATTTTGACAGATTGAGAGTCATCTCGGAAATTGCCGACGGTGGTTCCGGTACGGAAGCGACTTTGATTTCCGCGATTCCCGAAGAAAATGGCTCATTTAAAAGGTTCGTCACCTTAGTCGGCGAGGATACAAACTTCACGGAGTTTAAATATAGAGTTCAGAATCTTAGTGGCGATGGTAAGAAGAGTTTAGCGAAAGTTTTATATTCGGTGAATGTAGAGAGCGAGACGCAACTCCAAGCATGCATAGCGCGCTTGAGGTCGAACGGTATTCCTACGGAGGATTTCACTAAGGATGAAACGACGCAAACGCACTTGAGAAATATAACTGGTGGTGCTTCGAGTATTCCGAACGAGCGATTATATAACATCGCTATTCCAGAGAGAGCGGGAGCGTTGGCAAACTTTTTAGATTTCATATCGCCGAGATGGAACGTGTCGATGACCCATTATCGTGCAGGAGGACAACGAGAAGCGTCCGTCCTCGTGGGAATTCAAGTTCCGGACAGTGAATTAGCGGAGATTGAAGCAGCTTTAGATGGGTGCGGTTACGAATACTCGTGCTTGCAAAGCAACGCGGCTTACAACATGCTCTTTGAAGATAATTGAATATGTAATCAAACTATTTTATGTAGAATCAGTAGAAAAATATTGTCGGCGGTCAGACTATAATTTTAAAATCAATTCTAGGAATCGTCACGTGGTAACATCCAATATCCACATCGAACTTCGGTTTTCGCTTACTCTCTATGACTCCTTCCGCATCGGGCGCTCTTTTCTTCACGTCCCATCGGACCGCCGCGGAGACTCTTTCGTGCGGCTTCACCTCGTACTTCCTCAAACTCTTTGTCGCTTGGTCCCAATGCCTCGACGCTATTCTATAATTGAACGAAAACTTCGAATCCTCCGGGTCCTCTGGTCTATGTTTATACCCCGCCACACCTTGTAAGGTTAAATACTCTCCGAGATTGAATCGTTTCGAAAAGACGTCGACTTCGCCTTCCTCGACAGAGACTTCAATTTTCTTCACCGGGTTCGTGTACCATTTATTATCTATGCCGTCCTCACCGAACGAAGAGTGGGAGACAAAAAGTTTCGGTTCAATTTCCAGTCGATAGTCTACTTGTGCGTTTCTAATGTCCATTTTTACCGCTAAGTTTGCCTTCGGAGTGCTGTTTTGGGATGGAAAGAAAAAAATTTACTCGTGAGTCAAGCACTTGTTGCTTTTGTTTGTTGTTGTTGTTAAAAGCGCTCTTTCGTGTGGAACACTAAGGAAACGAACACGGAGAGAGAAGAAAGAGAAAGAGAAAGAGAAGAAAAGGAACGCGCGCTCTCTCGCGCTTTACTCACAGCGTCTTAACTTTCAACCGATAATCCGGTCTGCACGAAATCGTGTACGCGTCTTGCGCGTTGTTGATGAGCTTCTCGAATCCTCTTTGCAAACGCTCGACGATGTGAACGTCCTCAAAAGAAGAAGAAGAAGGAGAAGAGGAGGAGTTTGATAAACTGTCCATCTCGTCGCTGTCGTATCTGTACGAGTCTCGAGTGTCTCTCAACGACAAAGACGAGGAGAAGTCGTCTTTATCGTCCTCGTAGTTCATTTAAAAGTGTTGTGTGTGTGTGTGTGTGTATTATAAAGAAGAAAGCGTTAGAAAAGCGAATATACGAGAGAAAAAGCTTCAGAAATCTTCAAATTGTGACGCGCTTGTTCTTAGTAGTATTACAGTAGTATTAATGCTCGATATGATGATGAAACTGAGACCGTGGGGCTGCTGCCGTTGCGCGTCGTCGAGGTCAACGATTGAGAGCAGCCACCAAGTCGTTCTTCGACGCGTCGTTTACGTCGCTTCTTCTTCTACTTTTACTTCTTCTTCGGCCGCCACGAACAACAACTGGATGAGAGATTCGAGAACGAAGACGATTGAGACGACGATGATGATGCGTAAGTCGAGGACAAGGAATGGAGGAAGAGTTAAAATGTTCTCGACTTCTGGGTCTTCTTTGTCCTCGCTGAGTGCGAGCAGTGCGGATGAGAAGAACGACAAGTATTACAAGCAGATGATTCTGTTACAAAAACAACCACAGCAGTCGAGAAGAAATACCAAGTTGGACGTTCGAGCGTTCGCTTCGGGATCAAAAGGAGGTGACGGCGACAAAAAGAAAAACAAAGCGACGAAGAAAAAGAAGGTCACGAAAGAACAACGAGAAGAAGAAGGAGAAGAAGACGGCGACATCGCCTGGGAAGAAGAAGGCGACGAGGAAGAAGAAGTAGAAGCGGAAGATATCAACGTCGTTTACGCGGACTACGATGAGAAAGACGTGCAAGGAGGAAACATCGATACTGCGAGTACACCTTGGGGTGAGCTCGCATTAGAATGCGTGAAAGTGGTATTAAGTGAGGAGAAGAATATCGAGGAATTTGAAGGCAACCTTCAACTGTTTGCGTTTAAAGCGATACCGAGCACGAAGCGCATCATGATTTCTGTGGATGATTTGGACGACCAATATGGTTCACCGAATTTGGACGATTTGATTGCCGTGTCGAGGAAGCTGAACGAGCTCGCAGAGTCGAAAGGATTTCCAGACGACGTTGCTATTGAAGTTGCGTCTCCGGGAGCTGAGCGAAAGTTGACGATACCGGAAGATCTATTGAGGTTTCGCGAGTTGAAAATGAAAGTGATTTATAACGACGATGAAAACGACAACCCGGAAAACGAGACGATGATATTAAACGTAGAAGATTTTGAAGAGGAAAGTGGGCTAGTTGTGTTTAGATTGGCGGACGTGCAAGAGAATAGACCTCCTAAGAAAGGCATGCCAATGTCAAAAAAGAAGAAGGAGTGGAGGAAAAAGGTCAAGTACGTTGACATTGCTTCTGCGAACTTGTACATAGACACGGCGATTTGACGAGAGATTTGAAGCGTGCGCGTTTACTTTTATATATAGCCTGTAATTGCTGTTGTATTCTTAATTTACATAAGTTATTAGTCATGCTCTATGATCTCTCTCCTTCTTATTCAAACACACATACACACACAGCGGCAACACGTCTAAGCAATAATTAAAAATAGGTACAGTGTGGTACAAACATTTTACTACTATTTCTTCCAATTTTCGGAGCCCGTTCCGCCTAACTGTTTGGAGACAAACTCAAACAAACTCCACGTAATCGCCTGTTGAAATGTCCTTCTGGCGATTCTCGGTACCGCTCCAACGTACAATCCTCTCAACCCTTTTTCTGCTAAAATCGAACTAAAAGTCACCATCGGTTTAATATTCCTATCTAAATTTCTCTGAATTTGTAGTCTCGTTCGCAACACGTCCGGCGGTTGCGTGAGAAACGTGGCGAACCCGCCAGCGAACGCCCCGCACAACAGCGTGTCGTACGACGACACTTCCCTCCCCTGCTTCTCCGCCAACGACGCCGTGAATTCTCTCGCTTTCATAAATACTAACAAGTTCAATCCGGAGAACGGCGCGTCTCTTAAAATTGTCGGGACAATCCCGCTAAACAAACCTTTCGCGCCTTCCTTCTTGGTGATATCCACCAACATTCTACCTACCGACCTTTTATATTCCGGTCCACCGCCGTATTCTAATCTCGTTTTTACCACCGATATCGGGTTTAATAAAGTTGCAATCGACGCTCTCGATACCGCCCCAACCATAAACGTTTGCACGCTATTCTCAAATTCCGATTGTTTCTTCTCGCCGTTCGCGTATTTCTTCTTTTGCCACTGCTTCACCTCTTTTTGCATCTTGTCCAAAACGAAGAAATATAAGCCAGCCCCGGCGGTCGTTCGTATGCACGACGCGGACACTCCGCTCCACAGAGCTAAAACCCCTTGCGTTCTCACCACTCTGGAAGCGGTGGAGAATATGTTATTCGCACCACCTTGTCCTCCTGGTACTTGCATGCGCGTTTTTATAACTTCGAACGGTTGCAACGTGGCCGAGGCGACGAGACCGGCCGAGGCGCCTCCAACGAAAGAAGATGGGTTCCAACCACCACCACTGCTACTTTTATTGTTTGTCTCCGATGGGGAGTCCTTTTTTGTACTCTTACTCTTATTAGTAGTAGTAGTACTGGCCCCCCCGTCGTTCATTCTCTTCACCATTGTTAGTTATTCTGATGATGATCCAAACATCATCTGAAGATGATGGATGAATGCTGTTTTTCAACTCAATAAAAAAATCGTCCCAAAATTTTCAAAACTCCACAAAACAGGTGCTTGGTGTCAATTTTTAGCAACAACAACAACAACAACAACAACAACAAGTATGCCACCGATCGCTTGGAAAGAAGCGCAACAGCTGTGGAACAACAACGAGAATAATAAAGAGAACGGAAGAGGAGAATTCTTAATCGCGATGCACAAGTACGATCGAGCGATTAAAACGTTAGACGCGAAGCAAATGCAGTTACATAAAGAAGGGAAAAACAAGACGAAAATCAAACTGGAGGAAAAGCATAGATTGATTTACGACACGATCGCAAAGGAGTGCAGGAAAAGAGGACACATGAACCTCTCGGACGTGAAGGCTGTGTACGCTTTTAAAATGACGAGAGGGAAATATCGACCGATGTTGATGAAATACCCGGAAGAGTGGAACGCGAAAGCGATTGAACGGCAGACTAAAAAAGCGTTCGAGATGTGTGCTCAAATGAACGATAGTTCAGATTTTCGAAACGGGAAGAAAATATTGAACGTGCTTTCGTGCTTTTTGAAACAGCCCGGGATGAAAGGGATTGGCACAGCGACGGCTAGTTTGATTTTGTCCGTATACGACGTCAGGTTTCCTTTTTTATCGGACGAGGCCTTAGCTGTGGTGATTCCATCTTACGGAAAAGATCCGTACACACCGCTCAACTACGCAAACTTTGTCTCGCAAATCCAAAAGAAACGCGCGAAATTATTAGGGGAGAAGAACATTCACGATAAAGACGCGATATCGCACAGCGATATCGAAAAAGCGTTGTGGACGGTAGCGAGCGTCAATCTGGAAAAATAGTAGAACAGCATCTAGAAATAGAACGGCGCCGAGCGGCATTTGCTTTCATAAAATACATAGTAGTCACATTTTGAAAAACGTACGTCCTGCTTTCATTTTTACTAATCACGACTTTCCGAAGATCGTTTCTTTTCTTCGTGAATCTCAAGAGCGTTCATCAGCGTATCGACTAATAACTTTTGCGAAAGTGGTTTCATCACATACTTGTCCATGCCAGCTTCTTTACAGATATCCTGAGTCATAGAGATGATACCCGAAGACACAGCGACGATTGGAATGTTTGCAAAGTACCCGTCGGCGTTTTCAAGTTTTCGAATCTCTCTCGTAGCTTCTAAACCATCCATGACGGGCATTTGACAATCCATCAATATCAAGTCGAACAATTCTTCCTTCTTCTCTAGCTTTTTACAGACATCGACCGCTTCTCGACCGTTTGATGCTATCGTCAATTCAACTTTACCAATCTTGCGCATGAGCGCTTTGACAATCATCTGTGTCGGCAAAGAATCCTCGGCGTATAATATCCGCAAAGTCTTCTCGATATTCAACACCGGTTTAGAGTGCTTGGCATCATCGAGCTTGGATTCGGCGATTTGTTGAATGACTTCTTCGGTTTGTCGATTTCTATATTCCGCGACTTCAACGACAGAAGCTCTGGAAGATTCATCAAATTCGAGCGCTTCGAGCATATCGGTCACCGTAACAGCTAGGCATTCCACTTCACCTTTAGCTCGAACGGTTGCGTTTCTATATCCGACGCCTGGAGTTTTCTTATCTTTCCGCTTTTCAATCGCCGTTAGGAAGGCTAATTCACCGACGATTTCGCCAGCGTATCTAATACACAGAACGTCCTCGTTGTCGTTATTTTTGCTACTGCTATCATCTACCACCGCCGCCGCTTCTAACAACGCATCCATCAGCACCTCGCACTCGCCTTTATTTATGAAATACATTCTATCTCCTACTTCCCCTTTACGCATCAAAACTTCCCCATCCTTGAACCTTTCTATGCTAAACGCTGGTTGTAAAATAGCTGCCAAAGGATTCGTACGCACGGCGTTGTCGATATCTTCTTCGGTAACTTCCAACTTCATCGAAGGTGATTTCGTTCTCGGTCGTCCCAAAGGCTTTTTCCCTTCCTCGGTCACCCACGGATGTTCCATCATCCCAGCAATCGATATGCGTTCTTTCGGATCGACGACTAACATTTTTCGCAACATATCTTTCAACAAATTTGATAATTTCGGGGGCGGCGGTGAAGGTACGGTTGTTGCGTTGACAATGGCGTCTGCGTCTTCGTCTGGGAATTTCAACTCTGTGCTCTTCGCCATCGCAACAATTTGGAAAACCGTCTTTCCTGTAAACGGCAACCGCGCGGTTGCCATGTTATACAAACAGACGCCCAACGACCAAACATCGCTCGGCATCGGATCGTACCCGGTTTCGTCCAACATCTCTGGAGCTAAAAACGCGGGTGTTCCGGCTAAACGAGTCGATCTGGTCACCCCGGTCAACTCGGAATCTACGCTCACACCGAAATCGCACAGTTTCACGCCATCTGCCATTTTCAACATGTTCTCTGGTTTCAAATCCATGTGCGCAATTTCTAACGAGTGCAAGTAATCTAATCCTAAAACGATATCTCTCGCGTATCCGTGTAAAACTTTCTCTGATAGCGGCACTCTGTTGAATCGTGTAAAAATAGGCCCTCCGGGCGCGTACTCGAGGACCAAAATCAATTCGTTACTCACCGTATCGTCGATGACTTCGTGCAATTTTAACACGTGCGGATGCGAAAGTTTCTTCAAAATAGCAATTTCTTTCCTCACCGCCGCCTCTGCTACTCTCACCCGTTCGTTTCGTATCTTCAGCGCGTATAAATTATTATCCATCTTGTTCAACCCGAGTTTCACTTTCGCGTGCGCGCCTCGTCCCAAATCTTTAATCATAATGTATTGATTCAACTGCTCGTGCTCTTTATCGTCCATGATAATCGAGAGTTTCTGGACTGATGGTGTGAGTTTTAACGAACCTAATCGTCGATTTGCCACCTGTGGAGGTGTTTTCATTTGCGCGTTGTAATTCGTGGAAGAGGTGGAGGAAGTGGACGACCCTGTATTGGAGGAAAGCGAGTTCCGATCGTTTTCCTCCTCGTTGTTGTTGGCGCTCCCACTCGTCTTCTTCTTCTTATCCCTCTCGGAATCCTTATTCCTCTTATTATTCTTATTCTTATTCGTCTCATCTTTTCTCGAGTTGTCTTCGTACGTTTCCGTTTTATCCGTGTTCATCTTCTCGTCGTTTTCTTCGTTCTCGACGTTCTCCAGCGTCACCTGATTGGTTTTTTCCGATATCTCATCACCATCGTCGTCAAACAAAACTTTCTCTTCTTCTGTTTCTGTTGCTTTCGGGGCAAAGCAATAGAAACAGGAGGAGAAGAAGGACATCTTCTTCTCTCCGTTCTTCGTTTATTCTCCTCTTCGCGCGATGGACTGTGAGCGCTTTTAAAGAGTGAAGACAAAGAAGAAGGAACGGGGGGGAAATTTTCTAATAATCCGAAACTCTCACTCCCCTCTCTTCAGAAGAAAGTCGTCAAAGACACATATGCTGCATAAAAAAAGGGGCGAAGAGGGGGACAACTTTTTAACAACCACACAAGAGAACATAAAACAAACAACTCATAAACAACAACTGAGAGAAGAGAGAAGAGAGAGAGAGAAGAGAGAAACCCTAATAAGAGAAGAGAGAAGCGCCATTTATTATTACGAACGAGAAGACAACTAGTATTATGGACGTTGAAGGAGAGTGCAAACAACTGATACTCGCCATCGAAAGGATATCCACCGCCGAGAACAAGAAATCGTGCACTTTTGGTGCTTTATTTCGAGACGATGCGGTACAGAACGAGTTCGAAGCATTAAACGGAACTCTACGAGCGGCAAAGAAGAGAAAAATGATAAGCTTTGAAGGAGAGATGTTGTTGCAAGGAGCGCACGATGACGTGGTGATAACTGTGCTTTAGATTTAGAGCGACGTATGTATGTAGTAAGTAGCTAAAAATATATAGTCAACGACATCAAGCCGACGATGATGAAGAGAATAAGCCGTCCTCGCGGAACCACTTCAAAAGGAGCTGGTTAACTTCCTCTGGAGCGTCGTCTTGGACGCAGTGTCCTTGCCCTTCGAGTTCAATGAACGACGTCTTTCTTTGACTGGTTCGCGTTCGCGGCAAGTTTTGAAAGTATTGCCCGAGAGGGAAATCCAAGGGCGTGATTCGATCCTCACTGCCCCAGATGATAAATATCGGGCACGTCACCGCATCCATCAACTCTTCCGGTCTTGGTCCAGGATTTCCAGTGAGAATATTTACAAAGACGGGCAATGCGCCTTCATTCTCTGCGGCTTTGCATATGGATTTTACCAACGCATCGTCCACGCGAGCAGGATTTTTATAAACTCCCGCGAGCGCATTTCGGACGCTTTCTTCAGAGCGCACGTTGTCAAAAATCTTCGTCGCGACGGGTTCTATTTTCAAAATCGTGTCGATTATCGCCAGAACTACTTTAAAAATTGGTCCAACGAGTTTGTATTGCCACGCAAACCCGTCAAAATCGCCCGGCATTTGCTTCACTTTGTTGTTCATCCCGCCCGCGCAATTGATTAGGCAAATACCTTTAACCAACTCGGGCGTTTCGCTGGCCACGTGCACCGCAGCTAAGGAACCGATTGAATTACCCACTAATGCTACTGGTTCTTTGACAACCTCAGATATAAAGTTTGCAACTTGGTCTCTCCAAAATTCCATGGAAAAATCCACTCCGCTCGGTTTCGAGCTTGAACCGAAACCAACCAAGTCGATGGAAAACACTCGATGGTTCGGCAACTCGATGTCTCTGTATTGAAACCCGGAGACGCCAAAACCGTGAATTAATAAAACACACGGCCCATCTTTCGATCCTGATTCTCTGTACGCCACTTCGTGTCCTTGCCAAGTGTGGTATTTAATCTCGCTTTCTTTCACTTTTGTTGTTGTTGAAGAGGATGACGAGACGAAGAAGATATTTTTATTCATCATCATTCGTTTTCTGTTCTTGATGTTATTTCTTCTTCTCGAGGCAAAGGAGGTGGAAAGAGATGTGGATGATGATAAAGAAGAAGAAGAAGGAGAAGAAGAAGAAGTCGTGGGATTGAACTGTCCTCTCATCAAAGTGCCTGTCGTCGTCCGCATGATTTATAAATAATAAATTAAGATGAGTGTAGGAGTAGGAGTAGGTGATGAAATGACGTTTTGAAACCTAAAAATCGAGAGGAAAAAATCGACGCTTCACAAAATCTCGTTTTTGTCATGTGTAGTGATGAGTGGTGATGGAAGTCACGCGACGACGGGATCGGCGTACGTGAAACAGTTCTTCGACCCGGCGCACGGAGACTCCGGTCCGAGAGAGAAAATTGACGTGCTCGTGTCCAAAATTCAACGACTGAGTACTCAGTCGTCCTCAAGCGGCGTGAAAGAGAGAAACACTGATGAGCAGCAAAAGAAGATACATTATTGGAGAGCGAAAATGTTCTTGAAAGTTGCGAAATTGTACACAGAAAAAGCGTGGGTGCAACAAAAGAAACCTCGGAAGTTTTTTCTCCTCTTTCGCGGGTTCGATGTGACGAGTTCGAAAGAGACTCTGGTGGAATATAAGAAGAACTACTTACAGTTGAGCTTGTCCTCCATCGAACGAGCGCTGGATTTGCAACAACACGCCACGAACGAGTATTACTACTACGAGTGCGTAAAGTTGAAAGCCCATATTTTGTGCACCTTGAGCGCCTGCGACGCGTATTCGGAAAGGAGAAGGTGCGAACAAGCGTTGGAGTGCTTGTTATTACTCAACGAACTCGAAGAAAAAGAAAAAGAAAAGGGAGAAGAAACAGATACGAAGAAGATGATCATGCACATCGCGCACGCCGTCGCTGAGAAGAAGGGAAGCTGGGAAAATCTCGTGCGTCTGGAAAAACGTTTTGAAGAAGATTACGAAAGCGAGAGAAAAGAAGCCGCCGCGAAAGTGGAAGTGGAAGAGGAAGAAAACAGCATAGCAAAAGCCTACGAGTACAGGGACGACTATTCTAACTATTTCAACGAGTTAGAGTACGACAGAGACGATGACAGAGAGGCTTTAGAGAGAATCATAGATAGTATAGTTATTAGGTGAGAAGGTGAATATTTTTATTTTATTTTTTGACGCGTCATAAAATCATGTCCTCCCTCCACCCAAACAACAACAAGCGCAAACAGAAATCTCTGACGTCGTTTTTCACCTCCTCGGCGAAGAAGAAAGAGAAGAAAGATGACGAAGAGAAAGAAAACCTAACAACAGAAGAACCAAAGAAAATGGAAGGGGAATCAACTGTGAAGGAAAATGCTGCTGCTGCTGCTGTCGTCGTTCAAGGAGGAGAGTTGGAAAGTTTGTTCACGGAGAAGACGTGGTTGGATGTTTTCGCGGAGAACGAATTTCAAAAATCATACTTCAAACAACTCAGCGCTTTCCTCTCGAACGAGTTTAAAACGCAGAAAGTGTTTCCTCCGAAAGAACACATCTTTCGATGCTTCAACACGCTTCCGATTGATAAAGTGAAAGTGGTAATTATAGGTCAAGATCCGTATCATAACTATAATCAAGCGATGGGTCTCTGCTTTAGCGTCAACAAAGGCATTCAAACGCCCGGTTCTCTGCTGAACATGTACAAAGAACTGAAATCGGATTTGAACTGCAGGATTCCCACGCACGGGGACTTATCGAAGTGGCAATCGCAAGGAATACTGATGCTCAACACGAGTTTAACCGTTCGTGCGCACAACGCGAACTCACACTCCAAAAAAGGTTGGGAGCAGTTTACGGACAAAGCCATCGAAGAGTTGGCGAAAGCGAGGAAGAATATTGTGTTTTTGTTATGGGGGAAGAACGCGCAAGATAAGGAAAAACTGATTAAAAGGAGCGGGAGAGAACACTTGGTGTTGAAATCGGCGCATCCCTCCGGATTATCCGCGCACAGAGGGTTTTTTGGGAACAAACACTTTTCGCAAACCAACGCGTATTTGAAGAAAAATATGATTGAACCTATAGACTGGCAAATAGAATCCGCGACGTATCGATAATGTTGTTGTAATAGATAGAAACACGTACTTTTTTGTACTTATGATAAAAAATATTGTAATTTACTTTCGAATCCCACCTTCCTTGTCGTAATTCTCCAAGAACCACTTCACCGTCGTATCGATGGCTTCGTTAAACGGCGTAAACTTAAAATCCGGATTCAACTTCATCAACTTCGCGTTATTCGCCGTCTTTTTATATTGCCCGTCCGCTTTCGTCGTATCGAATTTAACCTTCTCGTCTGGAATACCCAACGCCCGAGACACTCCGTATGCGACGTCTTTAATCGTCATCTCGTCCGCTTCCCCGACGGATAAAATAATCGGATCCGCCTCGTCATAACTTCGCAACGTCCAAATCATCAACTTTGCTAAATCGATGGAAAAAATAAACTGTCTCAACGGTGTCCCGGATCCCCAAATCACAAAGTCCTCTCCTTTTTCCTTGCATAAATACCCTCGATGAATCAACCCCGGGATGACGTGCGAGTTTTCCAGGTGAAAGTTATCATACTTCCCGAAAATGTTCGTCGGAATAACCGCGGTGAAGTTGCACCCGAACTGCGCTTTGTACATTCTGTTTTGCACGTCCACCATTCTCTTGGCGTAAGCGTACCCTTCGTTGGAAAAGTGCGGCGGTCCGTTGTGAATCATCGTTTCATCGATTGGAAAGGTTGTTTTATCCGGAAAAATACACGTGGACAAGCACGAGACTAACTTTTCCACTCCCCTCTTTTGACACTCTTGAAAGATGTTATCGTTCATCATGATGTTCTCTCTCCAAAACTCAACTTTATACTTCATGTTGGCGAATAATCCACCAACTTTCGCGGCTAAATGAATCACGTGCGTTGGTTTAAATTTATCGAACATGTCGGAAACTTCTTTCGGGTCGCACAAGTTCGCATCTTTCGAACTCATATAAAACCATTCCTCGTTCGATGGTTTTTCTGACTCGATGACTTCTCGAATCGCAGAACCGACTAAACCAGTCCCGCCGGTGACTAACACTCTCTTCTTCATATCGCCGCTCATTTTATTTATTTATTTATTATATATGTGTGTATGTATATATGGTGGTGCGTGTGAGTGAGTGAGCGCGCGCGTGTGTGTTCGTCGTGTGCTTTGGTCTCTTCGCTGATGCTACTATAAAATGGAGATTGTGGATTGATTTGTCCGAGACCGAGAAAACAGGAGACGAGAGGAAGAGGGTGTTGAGGTCGTCTGTCGTCTTTTTTTCGTCGTCGTCATTCCTCTCGTACAAACCCGTACAAAAAGACTCTCAAAACACCTCATCTCCTAATAATAACAACAACAAAATCTATAATAATAATGTCAGCAGCTTTAATGAGAAGATTCATCATCGCGAGTGCTCGCAGCAGCAATATCAGCAGCACTTCTTCATCATCATCGACAACGTGTTCCTCGTTCGCGTGCTCCACCTCCACGACGACGAGGGGAAGAAACAGCTCTAAAATGCTTCGTTTTTCCACTTTTGCGCAACACAACTTCAACGACGACGCGCATCATCATCATCATCATCATCGTCATCATCATCGTCAACAGCAACGCGTGACGACAATGATAAAGAAGAGTGGTGGTAATTCCTATTATCGCGCGTCACCGATTTTGAAAATGTCCGCGTCAGATAATAACATCACCTCCGATTTAATCGAATCCATGAGAGTGAACATTCGAGAACAGTTGGAAGCGGAAAGCGTGGAAGTGATGGACTTATCTGGGAACGGGAGACACGTGGCTATAAAAGTGGTGTCAGAAAAATTTGAAGGCAAATCCGCTGTAAATCGACAACGGATGGTGTATAAAGCGATATGGATGGAATTGCAAGACCAAGTGCACGCGGTGAACGAAATGGTCACGAACACTCCGGAGGAAGAGAAGAAGGAGAATCCTTAATCTTATGCGTGATAATATGTACGTGAGCGTGTGTATTTATCTACCTAGGTAATATATCTATCTATTATGTTATTCGTGTGCTATCATTTTAATCTTAACCTAAGGCCCACCCGCTACTTCTATCGACATTTTTTTGTTGACTTGCGCCACCTCCCATCATCACGCCTCGTTTCTTCTCTTTCTTCTTCTTACCCCAGGTCTTGACGCCGTCTCTCTTCATATCTTTAACGCGTTTCAGTATGTCCTTCGCGGAGTTGAAAGTCCCTCCTGTGGGCATTTCGCACGTGAAACACGTCTTCTCTTTCTTTGCGCTATCGTTTCTCAAAGCACACGCTTCGCAAAAGTAGTGCTTACACTTCGTCACGACTGGGTTCCGCACATCCATCCAAGATTCAGAGCACATTTGACATTCTCCCGGAATGTCACCGTCGAAGGTTTCGTCGTCCTCTTCGTCATCGTCTGGGTTCAAATCTACTTCTTCACCGTCACTATTCAACGCTTTCTCCATCTTTTCTAACGCCGCTTGCTTCTCTTTTTGTTCTTGGAGTTTCCGTTCCCAATCTTTGTCCAACTGCCAGCCTTGCTTGTAATCGCCTCGATCGTGGACAAATTTGCAAGCGTCGCCGTAGCCACAATATCCCGTGTCCTTGTAATCTTTACAAATATCTGGTTTGTAATCCATGACGTAAGTCGTTCGAACGTTCGCGGAGGCTCGAGCGGGACCGTGCGCTCCACCGCCTTTTTCGTTTGCTATGGTTTGTTCCTTACGAAAACCGGCGCGATAGTCCGTGTACGCGTTTGTTCCTCGATACACCTTATCGTCCTCGACAACGGCTCCACACATCACGTCCTTGTTATTTTCATTATTCTGCTTTAATCGCTCCGCGGCTAACTTTAACTTTTGCTCTCTCAAAGCTCGACCGTCTCGGTCCCTCGCCGTGTCTATTTCAATCTCGCGAGTGGCTCCGCCGTCGTCTCTAATTTGCACGGACCGATCCCCTTCGTACGCAAATACGCGCTTCTCGTGTATTTTCGAAGACGAAGCTTTGGAAGAACCGCCAAGTAGAGATTGGTATTGTTTGCCGTTGTTGTTTCTTTCTTCTTCTCTTCTTTCTCGTTCTCTGTTGTCGTCGTCTGCGTTAACGTTGGAAGAATTCACCTTCTTTGCCAATTCGTCGTTTTCATCGTCGCCTTTCGTTCCTTTGCGCTTTCGTACGTTTGCCCTACTCTTCTTCTTGAACGTGACCGCAACTACTTCCTCTTTCTCTTCCTCGCCTTCTTCCGCGGGTTTGCCCGGTTCTGCCATCTTCTTTCTCTTCTTCTTTTGCCAGGAAGAGGCAGCTGGAAAAGTTTTGTTGAAAAAAACGAAGGAGAGAATCTTTCTTGTTGCAAGAATCTTATTAAAAAAATTAATTTAACTTTCGCATATGTATTTAGTTGTATCTCATCCTTAAGCTTTTTTAATATGACAGAAATTAAATAACAAGTCTAATTGAGTCGTAAATATTATGAAAATATCGAAAATATTGGGAATAAATTGAATCAATAATTTATATTCTTAAATATATTTTTTCCATTCTAATTCAATAATTCCCGAAATATTTTATTATCTATTGGATGATAAATATATTTCTATATTTATTACGTCATTAAGGTCCGAATTTATCCTTGTAAACTTGGGAAATGGTTTCTGAGTATGCAGAAGAAAAATTTAAAAAAGAATTAAATTTGAGGAAAAGAGAAAGCGAGTACTTTTTGGGAAGATTTTTTCACGCATAAAAGTTAAATAATATATGCGAGTGATTTGAATAGATTAAGTTCGTAAGAATCCGTCGGGATAAGGATATAAATGTTTTTCATTTCAGATTTAATTTTTTAGTGAAAAAAAAAGAAGAAACGAAGAACTGGTCTGGTGCGCGAGAAACTTCGAAACGCGAGAAACTTCAGAAAAAACCAATTGCAAGTGGACTTCTTTCTGATTTCTTTCCCTCTTCCCACTTCTCCCTATTTACTCGGAACGGAAGGAGATCATTCTCATTAAGCCATAAATAAGATCAGTAATAGTAATCAAACCATGGACGCCAAGTTACAATCGATAGCTTCGCTACAAAACGACTCCGAGAAAGTTGTTCGATATACGGAATTGTTGCGAGAAATTTCGATCGACGCCTCGGACGAAAAGAGTCTTGTCGAACAGTTTGTCGCGCACCTCCTCTCCGTCCCTTCTTTGCAAGTGAGCAAGCAAGTGTTTCAGCACTTCTCGTCTTCTTTGGAGAGTTCCATGTGCAAATTAGACGATTCATACAAGTTCACTCTTTTTGTAAAGTTCGCCAAGTACTTGTTGGAACAATCTTCTTCTTCTTCAACTGTCGTCAGTGACGAAGGGGTAGACGAGTCGTCCGTGGCGAATTCGGAAATGTACTTGAATCGAGCCAAGTTTCTTTTGAGTAAATGTAAAGACGAAGAGAGTATGAGAGACTTTAAACTGTGCGATGCAATCATTTCGGATCTGAAAGGACGTTTTGTCGAAGCTGGATTGGGGTACTTAGCTTTGAAGGATTTCCGAAACGCTGCGATATGCGCGACGTTGAGCAAAGACAGTTACCAAAAGACTCGACTGATTGCGAAACTTTTAGCGCCTCCTTCTGTGGCGGCGGTGATGAAAGCAAAAGGAGAAGAAGACACAACGATGGCAACAGACGACGGAGATAACGACGAAGAAGGTTTGTTGAACATATTAAAATCCATTCAGCTCGGACGGATTGTAGATGCAGACGCCATCAAGAGCAAATTGACGAAACCACACCACCTGAACGCCTTCGTCGCCGTCAACTTGGAGCATAACTTACTCTGTGTGAGTAAGTTGTACAAATCGATAACGTTAGTCGAGTTGTCCAACATTTTAAAAGTGAACGAACGCGAGGCGGAAAGAAAAGGAATCGAGATGATCAGTCAAGGGAAATTCAAAGGCGTTTTTGACCAAGAAGTTGGATTGTTGGAGTTTTTGAAGAACGAAGAGGAGGAGGAGGTCCACGCTTTGCGAACGCTGACCGACAAAATCGCGCAGGTGTGCGACTTGATTACGAAAAGTAAAAGCAAGGACGGCGTGCGAGCTTGAGGAGGTGAAATTGTAGAAGCAGCAGCAGCAACAGCATAGGTTATTCTTAGAAATGTAGTTAATATAGAAAAAGAGAGACAAAATCAATTTAAAATACAACTGTACACTGTTACACTATTCACTAATCCGCTATTCCTACAAGTTCCTCTCTTTCTCACACGAAATATCGCTCCTCCTCCTCGTCTTCTTTCTTCAGCCTCTTTTGCGATTTGCGTCCGTTGCGGTAGCCGACCCACCACAAATCGTGCAACTCCTTTTCGTTTTCGCACGAATAGCCTTGCTCGAACGCGTTGAGAATGTACCCGCGTTCACCAAAGTTTGGTTCGTTCTCTAACCCAAACTCATCGTCCGCGGTTGCGCCGGCTAACTCCCGCGTGCACCTGTCCTCTTCAACTATGGTAGTTCCATTATCGTCCATGGACGTTATTCCACTAATTCCACACACGTACGTGTCATCGATTAGGATGCGAGCGTCGCATCGAGGGCCACATCGATGCTCTCTGCCAGTCTTCTCGCACAAGAATATTCCACCTATTCGATGATAGGAACACCCCCAGCTTTTCCCGCACTTGTGCTTCATGCGTTCTTCTTCTTCCACTTTTGATGGTACTGAGAAACCTTTTCTTTCCTTCCAAAACCGAATTGCGCCTTCCACGTTCTTCGCGGTAGATACCGACGCCGCGATTAAAACGTCGTTTGCTGGATCTGGCACCTCGCTTCGCTTTGAGGCTTGCACGTCCGCGTATATCTGCTTTTGAGATTCCGGCACGTTAAGTAACGCGTTGTGTAAATCCTTCTCGTCTCTCTCAAAGTATCTATTCCGAAATGTTTTGCTTCCTCGTTTTCGTTTTCGATTTGATTCGTGTTGCTCTTGTTCTTGTTGTTCTTCTTCTTTTCGTTTATTCTCTTCTTCGTCTTCATCATCATCGCTGCCAGTTGTTGTTGATGAGGTTGATTTTTCACTTCGCCACCGGTCGAAATACAATCGCTTCCAGATTGAATCTCTCCTCGCAACTTGCCTGAATATCTTACACGTTTGGCCAGAATTCGCCACGTCTTCCGCGCTGAGGTGTTTGAATACGTGCTCGATGATTTCTGAAGGAATAAACTTCCCTAAAAATGAGTTCAATACCAACACCTTCTTCTTCTTCTCCTTCTTTTGTTTTTGTTTTTGTTGTTGAGAGAACTTCACCATCATCTGGAGAGTCAGCTCGTTGGCGAAGAGCTCGTCTTCCTCGTCGTCTTTATCGTCGTCGTCGTTCTCTTCTTTTTCTTTTTCTTTTTCTTTTTCTTTTTCTCGCTTCATGATGGGTGTCAATCGCGAGCGCGGAGAGAGTCTCGTCAGAAATGTTTTGCTCTTCTGTGTTCTACCCCGAGATGATGTTTTTTGAGGACAGTTGGGGAGAAAATAGGCATAGGGGAGTTTTGGAAAAAGCGGAAAAATACTTCTTAAAACTTACTTCATTAGTATTCGTTTTAGCCGAGAGAGAGAGAGAGAGAGAGAGAGATGAATGCGCGACAGAGAGAGAGAGAGAGAGAAAGGAAAAGAGAGAAGTGATTATTTGAACGTCGACATCTGAACATCAAGACGAGACCGGGAACGAATGAGTGGGCTTGTGATTGGTAAAGACGACGACGAAAAATGCTGACGCTTCGTCTTAACGAACTCTCTGTTGATTATGCGGGGTCAACGATGAACAGAGGAAGAAGAAGGAGAAGAACGACAACAATAACAACGACAACAACGACTGTGCCAAAGAAAATTATCACCGCTCGTTCTTACCAGAATAGCAATCTCGAAGGATGTAAAAGAACAAACAGAAAACGACGACAAGGTTGGGAAATGTACATATCCTCGTTCGCTGGGACAGGAGGATTTGCGTCAGAGGACGAAGAAGGGAAACGACGAAGAGAGCAAGCGAGAGACTTGGTTCGTAATTTGTTAGACGCGTCATTCTTATCGTCAAATACTAATGGATGCAAACTTATTCCGTGCGATCGACCACCGTCGTCTTTATTAACAGGGTCTTTGCAACTGACGTATCGAGAACGCTCGGTCCCAGATGTTGAAAATTCCTTTATGCACAAATGTCAATTAGTTTCGTCTGCTTCATCGTCACCACCCATGGCAAGAAGATTTAGGTGTAGAAAAGCGAACAAATACATCGCACATTTGTTCTTTCAGATTTCAAAGCACAGTGCTGAGGCGGATATTCAGCTTTCTCGTTTCGATTTGTTTCATGGACACGTGTTCAAAAACGAAGACGTCGTTGGCATTTTATTTCACGCAAAAGAGTACTGTCGCTTCGACGAGAATACGTTCAATGTGGATTTGGGGTACTGTCAAATTGAGAGCTATGTTAAATATAACCCAAAACAAATGGAAAAGAGAAATATTATATGGGTAGCTTCTCTCCAAAGAGGAGGAGGAGGAGGAGGAGGAGAAGGAAGAGACGATGAGTTGCGCTACTCCATGGCAGTTCTCGATACTTCTCACTACTCCGAGCTCCTCTTCTCTGGTCAATCAGACTTTCATACAGTATACGAAGGCGACTTCGGCGACGTTCTAGGTGACGTGTTCTATTTCGATGCGTTGAAAAATCGGAAACCTCAGGAGCGAGTTATTGTTGCAACATCGACTAGTGCTAAAAATAGAAAGAAAGGAGGAAGTTTTGAGATTTGACCGCAACGCAACACAAATTTTGTTCGGTATCTCATTTACAAACGTTTTGATAATGGCTCGGACGATCCTTGACATCGCAAGAAAATGTGTAAAAAAAGCAGGTTTAGATGCTTACGAGCCGTCGGATGTGCCAGTCCGCGCGCTCCTGCTCGTGAAGATTGGTAAAAATGAAGAAGAAAGAGACAATATCGAACATGCAAAGACCACTTTTGAGAAGAAAATACTATCTGAAAGTAGAATAAACAGTGCAAAAGAGACGGGAAGAACGTACATATATACTGAATCTCGGACACTGTGTGCACTAGTCGATTCCTCAGCTGTTCAAATACGAAATATTATGGAAAATCTTTGCCGCGTTGTCGTTGGTCAACCCGGCCTCTTTTGTTTTGCGAGAGTTTTAAGCGTTTATAAAATACCGCCTTCTCAAAGTAAAGACTGCTTCCGCGATTATCAAACGAAAGTGGTTACAAAATCCGCTCAAGAACAGGAGCAAAAGCGTCAAGAAGAAGAAAAACAGCAAATCTTAATCGTGGAAGAACAAGCGGAAGATTTATCACGAAACATAGAAGAAGACGAAGCTTCTGAAATATCGTCGTCTTTCGAGGAGGGAGAAGAAAAAGAAGAAAAAGAGGAAGACCAAAGAGGGATCGCGAGAGCTGCGTGCATTGAAACGTGCGTTCGTTTGGGTTCAGATATGCTCAAGAAAAAATCCAGAGTAGGTCCGATGAATTTTGATTTCGATAGTTTACTCCAATCCGAATTCATACCTACGCTTGAGGAATATCTAAAACTCTTCGCTAGTAAGCGTCTAATTCTAAACAGAGACGACGATTTCATCTTTCCTATTGTATCATAATAAGATCAAGTGTGTATTACTTTATACTATTTCTTATGCAGTTGCGTCTCTCTATTCTTTGTTGTTATTACACTGAGCGGTTTCATATGCTCTTGTGGATGTCTCTCTCTCTTAATTAATATGTATGTTAACTTTCTTGTCTCTTGTCTCTTCTCTTTATCACGCTTTTAATTCTTCTATTCGTCTACTTCAATTTAATCTCTTTCAAGCGTTCTTGCAAATAATCGTCCGAACTGATCGGTTCAGGATACCTGTTCGGTCTTTCCTCTGACACGCACGACTCTAACGTATCAATCACGTAATCCGGGTTTGGATGCAAAAAATACGGCATCGAAAATCTAGGAATGTGCGCTCGTTCCTTTGGCGGGTTCACCACCCTGTGGGTCGTACTCGGCAAGACGTGATTGGTCAACCTTTGCAACATATCGCCGATGTTGCACGTCACACACCCTGGTGCCGGGTTCACGTCCAACCATTTTCCATCCTTCCTTAAGATTTGTAATCCACCTTCATCGGCTCCTAACAATAATGTAATCAAGTTAATATCCTCGTGCGCGCCGGCTCTGACGTGCCCCGCCGACTCTTCGGCGATAGGCGGGTAGTGAATGATTCGCAAAATAGAGTTTCCTTCGTCTACTTTATCGTCGAAGAAATGTCTGTCTTGCTTCAAATACACCGCTAACGCTTGTAAAACTCTGTTCCCAAGTTCATCTAAAGAGTAGAAAATGTGTTTCGCAGACTCTGTAAATCCTTCGATTTCGTTCACCTCCACGTTTGGAGGCATGAATTTCTCAAATTTATGTCCTTTTGTTGGTAAATCGCGCCCTTGATGCCAAAACTCTTTCAAATCTGATTTGGTCGCTCCTTTCGCGGTCTCCCTACCGAACGCAGTAAATCCTCTCGCCCCACCTTTCCCTGGCAAGTGATACTTCTCCTTCTCCTCTTGACTCAAATCTTCAAAAAAAGATTTCGATAACCGAAAAGCTCGTTCGATGTCTGTTTGCGCCACTCCGTGGTTTTCTAAGATGACGAAGCCGTATTTCTCGTACGCTTCGCCGAGTTTATTCACAAACTGATCGAAATCAGTCTCGTATAAAGTCAAAGAGACGGTTGGGACGAAATCATCTTCTTCGCCTTCTTCTTCAACTCCTCCTCCCACGATGATGGTCATATGTAGTCGTCTCTTTCTTTCTTTCTTTTTTGTCGTGTGCTTTTGGCTTCTGCTTGGTCCTTTTTTCGAATTTTTTGGTTGCTTTGCGGCAAAAGAAGGTAAAATTTAGGTTTAGCTGCTCGCCTAAGAAACCATATCCAAGACCACGTCAGTCCTTTCTTGTCATCTTACACAGACAGAGAAAAAAAGCACACGCGCTCGAAGAACGAACACTCTACTCTCTTCTCACATATTCACACATCATCGTCTTATTTATTTGCATACTCTCATGATGAGCGTAATGATGATGGCTTCAGCCGAACCGACGGCCGCAGGGATGGCTTCGTCGTCGTCGTCGTCGAGAAGACGACGGGGACGAAGCTTCGTGACGGCTTCGGTTTCATCGGCTTCATCGTCTTCTTCTTCGTCTTCATCACATCCGACCACTCGTTCTAACACGAGAGAACGATACGGCGCTAATGTCAACGCAACTGTCACTCACATACATTCGAGAAGAGGCGGACTGCTTGCGGCGAACGCGGCGGCCGGGCCGGCGCCGGATTTCTTAGTCGCCAAACTCGACGCCAACGAAAAGATGCACAAGGAGTTGATGGATAAGTTAGCCGACCCGGCGGTCCAAGGGGACTCGAAGGAGTTTCAAAAGGTTTCCAAAGCCATGGGGGCGCTGCAAGATGTTGTTCACACGTATCAGAAGTACAAGGAGTGTTTACAAGGGAGCGAGGAGGCGAAGGCGATGGCGAAAGAAGCCGCCGGAGACGACGAGATGGTCGCCATGGCAAAGGAAGAGGCGGATAGTTTGATGCAAGAAGCAGAGACATTAGTCGACCAGTTGACGTTATCTTTGTTACCAACGGATCCGTTGGACTCAAAAAATATTATGTTAGAAATGCGAGCGGGGACCGGTGGCGACGAGGCGGCTATCTTCGTTGGCGATTTGCACAGGATGTATACTAGATTCGCGCAAACGGAAGGATGGAAAATGGAGACGGTGTCGTCCTCGTCCGGTGATTTTGGCGGATATAAAGAAATCGTAGTTGAAATTAAAGGCGAAAACGTGTATTCGCAATTGAAATGGGAGGCTGGAGTTCATCGAGTGCAAAGAGTTCCGTCGACAGATGCGCAAGGTAGAATCCAAACGTCGACGGCAACTGTCGCGGTGATGCCGGAAGCGGACGAAGTTGAAGTTGAAATAAAAGACGAAGATTTGGAAATCCAAACTGCGAGATCCGGTGGAGCGGGTGGCCAAAACGTGAATAAGGTCGAAACGGCGATTGATATGTTCCACAAACCGTCCGGAATTAGAGTTTTTTGCTCCGAGCAACGAACGCAGTTGAAGAACCGCATTCGAGCCATGCAAATTTTAAGGAACAAGTTGTTCGAGATACAGTTAGAAGAAAGAAACAAAGAAATAGCAGGGGCTAGAAAAGCGCAAGTTGGTTCTGGCGCTCGGTCAGAAAAGATTCGCACGTATAACTGGAAAGACTCGAGAGTTTCTGACCACAGATTGCAAAAGAACTTCCCGCTCGAAAACTTTATGAACGGTGAAATCAAAGACTCCATCGCGTCTTGTCAATCTCTCGAGCAACAAGATCGGTTAGCGGAGTTGAACGCAGAGTTGATGGCGGAAAAGTAATGACGTTGATGAACTTTTATGAGTATTGTAACGTATGAATACCGAGCTCTTTCTTCTTCCTCCTATCCCATCGCATTATCGTTCTCGATATATTTTTAGAATTGTGCTTTTCTTCTCACGAAAACAAAACGTTCAGAAAGTACTTCCTCAAAAAAGTTTGACCCGCTCTCGCGCTTTCTCCTTCGAACACAAGCACAATCGGCATGGACGATGATGTAGCAGCGAACGCAACATCTCATTCACTCCGGGTCGATTTGAAGCGTAACTATGGTTTAAACAGCGTCAGACGTGACAATGTCGCCTTCGTGGACCACGAAACCATCGCGTTCTCCGTTGGAAATTTGGTCCAGTTTTTGCGCGTAAAAAATACGACCGCGAAAGAAGAGGAAGAGAACTTCTTTATGCGCTCGCGTCGATTACGGGAGATTGGGGCAATTGCCGTGCATCCAGAGCGAACATTTGTTGCGCTCTGCGAAGGTGAGATCGGTTGCGTGAACGAGAGGAGAGAGGAAGAGGAAGAAGACGAGTGTGCTCGCGTCGACGTGTACGCGTATCCGTCTCTCGTGTTGAAAAAAACTTTGAGAGGAGGTGCGAAATCGAAATACGCGCTCGCAAAATTCTCGCCGGATGGGACCATGTTAGCAACGGTTTCGAGCGCGCCAGACTATTTGTTGACTATTTGGGATTGGGAAAACGAATCGTCCATTTTACGTTGCAAAGCGTTCTCGCAAGAAGTTTTCGGTTTATCGTTCTCACTGACTGTATACGGGCAGTTGACGACGTGGGGGACCGGTCACGTTAGATTTTGGAAGATGGCTGATACTTTTACCGGATTAAAGTTACACGGATCACTTGGGAAGTTTGGAGCGGAGCCATTGTCGGATGTTTGTGCGACGTGTGAATCGGGCGATGGAAAGATAACTTTGAGCGGGACAGGATCGGGTGCGATATTGGCGTGGAGTGGCGGATTAATCGAAACTAAGTTTTGTATCGACGAGGAGATTACATGTCACGATGGCGCGATAAACTCCATGCATTTGCGCAGAGTCATGATGCGGGATGAAATGCGAGAGCAACAGCAGCGCGTGCAGCTTATTACTGCGGGAGAAGATGGATACGTGCGAGCCTGGGATGCGGATGAAATTTGGACCATTGTGGAGACGCCGGAGACACCGTTCGTGCAGAAGATCAAGCCAATATTCGAGTATTATCTCGGGGACACGGTAAGCTGTAAGAATTTAATCGTCAGCGACGATAGCAACAATAACAAGCTCGTCGTTCAGAACGCATGCGGTAGTTTACTCGAATTAGACCTTGCTGACGGAACATCGCAAGAAATATTTGAGGCGCACTCAGGAGCAATTGCGGGATGCGACGTTTCCTTCGTGAGCCCGCATTTTTTCACAACCGGTGACGATAAGACGGTTCGATGCTACGACTACTCTCAGTGCAAGCTTCTTTTCACGTCAAGATTCCAAGCGCGAGGGACTGTTTTGAAAGTCTTCCCGAAAGTAGTAGATACGTCCTCGCGGTTAGTTTTAGTTGGTTTCAGTGACGGTGTCGTTCGCGTGCTTTTACGAAGCGAAGCGTCGTTTATAGTTTTAGAGAGCGTCAAACCACACACAGACGCCATCGTATCGATAGATTGGAATTCAGAAGGGTCCAAATTTGCGACTGCATCGAAAGATAAGACGATATTCTTGTTTACTGTGGAAGCGAAAGGAAAACTTGCGCCGATTGGTTTTGTTCGACTCGATAAAGTCCCAAAGCATATCGAGTACGATAAGTCAAAGAGTACCGCAGACAAGAATGTCATAGACATTTATTTTCAAAAGAAGGGCGATAAGGTAGCTCGTCTTCTTTCGACAAATTTGCCGAAGATCAGTACGGATACTTTCGAGCTCGAAGCCTGTTTCGTATCGATCGAAAATACTTCTGTCGAAGAAGTGTGTTGTTCGCAAACCTCTCATTCCGGCAGGTTTCTAGTTCAAGGGTTTGTAAATGGATCCGTATCGTTGCGTATTTTGAATCAAAATAGAAGTGAAGAGAAGGAAGGCGAAGAAGAGGCTGATTTCGCTCATGAGGAGCAAGTCTGGGTCGAAAAGAAGGTTCACGTATCGAAAATTACAGGTGTAGCTGTAACATACGACGATCAATATCTCGTGAGCGCGAGCGAAGACGGATCGTTGCTTTTGTTTGAGTTGAAATCAAAGTTTGGTTCTTATAAAGTACCGGAAGGATTGCGTGAAAGTAATTTAGATTATGGGAAGGCAATCGCTGAAGATATCGAGATTGACGAGTTTCCTTCTATGGAGCAAGCGAAAACGTTGGCGAGAGAGTCGCAGATTTCCAACGACGCAGAGAAGACGAGAAAGCGAACATTAGAGAAATTAAACGAGCTTCGTAAAGAATTTAAGTCGTTGATCGAAGCAAATAAGAAATTGAAAAGTGTTGACATACTTCCTGAATCTGCTTTTGAGGTGGATGTGGATCTTCTTGAAATCATGAAAAAGAAAACAGCTGTCGATGTCGAACGCGGAGAGAGAGAAATGGCATGTAGACTTGAACGTGCTGAAATTATTTTAGAAAGGCTTAAAAAGCGGTATCGAGACGATGTTGAAGCTTGTTGTGAAGAGCTGCATGCGCATTTTGAAGCGAATATCGATGATGAAGCGACGAGTCGATACGAGTTTTCGTGCGAGTCCTTCAGTTTGATGAAAGAGGACTCCAGCGAGGAGGACGAAGACGAGGATCAAGATTTCGACGAAAGGGCCGTATTACCAGCCGGAGATGCTTCTATAATTTCTGACGAAACTTCCACAATCACATCAAATGTTGAGGCTCCGAGAGTGAGCGACATTTACGAAGAAATTAGCAGAGAAAAGAGCGATCTCACATCTCAAGAGATACGAAGAATAGAGCGTCAAAAGCGATCGGAAGAGATGGCTGCGTTCGAGCTCACAAGACCAATCGACGAGTCCGAAACGAATATCGAAGATGATTTAGAAATAATCGAAGCTCGCAACCGCATAAGTGATTTCCCGTTGAAGTCGGATCCTCTAGCAACGATAGTGAAAGAAAAGCGAGCAAACGTGGAATTGAAAGACGATGCGTTGACTCGAGTCAATGCAAAAATTCGAGAGATAAAAGTCGCGTTCAATGCAGAGTTCCAAGCGTTGAAAGACGAAAGCGCAACACTGCCAAACGACGAATACAACGATAAATTAAGAAAGTTGTGCCTATCGAAAGCAATAGCGGCGCGAAAGTGCAAATCTCTCGAGTTGCAAAGATTCATTCTCGAGCGTGAACTCGAAATAATCGAGAAGAAGCACGACGCCGGTGATATAGCCTGGGAAAAGAAACTTTACGCTGCCGAAGAGAACATGCGCGCAAAGAAAGCGTCGGTAAAGAAATACACGAAACGATACAAAGAACGCGAGACTAATTTGATCCACGCCGACAACGCCTTGCAGAATTTGATGAAAGTTTATGAAAACAGTTTACCGCCAGGCGCCCCAAGAGCCAAACTGTTCAAAGTGTTTATGCGCGACATTGAAGATGGAATCGAAGAAAAATGCCCGACCGGATGCGAAGAAGACGTATACGAAAGAGTGGTGCAGTTACGGACGAAGCGTCGCGAGCTCGAAGCGGCAAAAGTCGATGCCATGAACGAGTCCGAGAAAGCGAAGACGTTTTTAGAAGAAAAAGTAAAGGAGATGGAAGTTGCCGTGGCGGCTTTGAAAGATACTACTGCGGATAAAGAAGTGTTCGAGAAGAAGAAGCAAGCAGATCTGAACCAAATAGAAATTTACGTCACTTTGAAAGCGCACGAGATTCTTCATTTTGACGCAGACTCGACGGATTCCGTTTCGAGTGTGAAGCTGGGATCTGCCGAAAACGGTTTGGTTTTTGCAAACTCGGCGATCGAGAAGTTGAAGCTCGAGATTGAACATCTGAATGGTGAAATATCGTCCCTTAAAAAGTCCCAGCAAGAACTGAAGAAACAATTTGCGGCTTTAGAGATTGAACGAAAAGAAGAAGAAGTGAAAGAGCGCGACTTAGAGGCGAAAGAGATAGATGTCCAGATGCGAAAATTTGGTCAAATTGTCGATTTAGACGCGTTGGACACCATGGCGAGAGAAGCGAGAGGGGGCGAAGAATTGAAGATTAAGTTAAGAGCGCAGGAAACCTATCACGCGAAAGAAGCTGCGGAGTGGAGAAAGTCCATCCAGCAAAGTAACGACGAGTACACAGCGCTCATTGAACAGCACACTTTGCTTTTGCAAAAAATAGCCGCTTCGAAAAGAGCGCTATTGACGAAAAAGAGAGGAGCAGTTGCAAGCTAACTACGCGTAACTTTTAAGTTTCTGAATGATGAAGACTACTGTAAATATTAATCTATTCTGCTATAATCTAAAGCGTGCGTTAAAAATCTATCTATAAAAGTGAAACAGAAGGCGGAGCAGTTGCAGTTCCGTTTTGCGGGTTGGTTTGTCCTCCTCCTCGTTCAGAAACGGTCAAGTCCTCAAAGCCTGCAAAAGCGTCGTTCTGATTATTTGGCACTTGTTGTTGCTCGAACATCTTCATCCGTTCCGCTATGCTAACTCCTACTTTTGGCAGTTGCTCTCGTTGATTTCGCTCTTCTTGTTCTCCATCGCTTACTTCTTCTGCTGTCGTTTCCATCGTCGTTTCTGTCGTCTTCGTTATCGTGTCTTTTTCTTCTCCCTCTTCGCTCCTCCCAACGTTTTCTGTTTCTTTTGGTCTTGTTTTTACAGGCATCGCTTTTGACACTCCTCCTCCAAATGCAATCGCCACCGCGACTTTGAACTCGGCATCCGTGAGAGACAAAAGCTCCAACGCAGAAGACGACTTCTGTTTTTGTTTTTGTTGTTTTTGTTGTTGTTGTTGTTGTTTAACAGTTGTCGTCACCGTTGGAGTTGGTTTCAGAGTTTCTTCTGCTTTCCCAGCGTTCTCAAAATCACCAAAGTCGTCGTCGTCGTCCTCCAAAGCGTTCTCATCATCGACTGACATTTGTTTATTCGCGCTCTTCTTCTTCTCTTCCTCTCTCTCTCTCTCTCTCTCTCTCTCTCTTTCTCGGGCTCTCGCACGTAAGAACAAATGATGAGAGAAGAAGTTTTATGACGAGATGCGGGCGTTGGAATTTTTCTTTTTTCTTTTTCCTCTCTGCTTTTTCCTTGTTGGTTTCCTTCATTCAGCCGACGCCTGTGAAAGGCTACAGAAGGAAGAAGTTGTTGTGAGAAGGAGAGAGAGAGAGAGGAAGAGAGAGAGGAAGAGAGAGAGAGAGAGAGAGTAAGAGGAAAATAGATAGATAGTTAAGAGAGTAAAGAAGATGACAGACACTTGGCAACTTTCCGCGGTGGCGAGTTTAGTCGAGGACATCGACAAGAAAATTCTCGTCGTTCTGAGAGACAACTCGAACATCGTCGGGACGTTGCGATCGTTCGACCAGTTTGCGAACATTGTTTTAGAAAACGCGGTGGAACGAATGATCGTTGGAACGCACTATTCAGACGTACCTCTCGGATTATACATCGTGAGGGGAGAAAATGTCGTTTTAATGGGAGATGTAGACGAAGCCATCGAGTTGAAAGGATTGACGTGGGTCGAGAACGACGAGATTCGACGAATGAAGGATGCGGAAATGGAAGCGGACAAAATGCACGGACTGATTGCGAGGAATTTGGACATGTTGTTAGACGACTAAAATGTCACACAAATCATTTCGATGTCTCGCTCTGAAATAGAACAAGAACGGTAAGTAGATTTTTATATCGAGCGCGCGATGCGGAGTATGTATATCGCACGTATATGTGAAATAACAAGAAGAAAAGCTATGATGGACAACATACCATGCTAATACTGATACTCCGTCTTTTACGGGCGTTGTAAATGTAAACCGATCGATAGGACTGAGCTTTGTCCTGTTATATAATTGCATATATGTGCGAATACATATCTCTCGTTGTTGGTAGTAGCTGCAATGACGAACTTTGCACGTGGAAGTGCTCGTGGTGATCTTCTGTGAGCCAACGATAATAACCAATGGATCCTTCAGAGCAGTCTTCAAAAACATTTGTTTCGCTCGTTTTATTTTGCGCACGTTGTTATATCTCTGACTCACGTCCGTCCTTTCACCAATTCACGACTACAGAGCAGGAACAAAAGAAAAGGATAGAATTCACACGAAAAAGGAGCGCTTTTTAAAGTTCCGTGAGTTCTCATAGTAATACAAAGAATAAGTTCCGGAGCGTTTTTGTTGTATATCCGAGTTATAAATTTTCATTTACAAAGCTTTATTCGTACAAAGTTTTACAATTTAGTTTTCTCCGGGTAGCTCGCCATTTCGGCAACACCACACATACCCGAAGGACTCTCAACATCTCTCGCGATCCGGATGTAGCCTCCTTCTCCCCACTGCTCGCTCCACGAGTTTTTAATTTTCCAATATTTCTTCGTCGCGCCCGGGATGATGACGTTTGAGCTGTTGTGATCGATGCCATAACCAACGACTAAAACGCCATGGTCAAGCTGCGTGCCACAATCTTCGGCGTGATACACACCTCCTCCGTATAATTGGAACGATCGCTGGTCGGCTTCAATCGCAACCGAGACGGGCTGTTGTGACACGGCTTTTTTCAAAGCGGTTTCGTCGTTCGACGGCACGTCGTTAAATCCATCGATCGAGGCAATGTGCAATAAAGTTTTTCTCGTTTTGCAGTCATCGAAGGAAGCCTTGTACTGGTACTGCTTTTCGCTGTCAACGCCTCCGTTTTCAACGATCCATTCGAAAGCATTATCCATTAAACCACCATTGCAGCCTTGATTGCCTCCTTCTCTGGCGCACGACACCAACTCTTGTTCGGACAAAGAGACGAGCTTTCCAGTTCTAATCGCGTTTATGCCTTCCACCGCCCCAATCGCGGAGAACGCCCAACACGACCCACACGAGCCTTGATTTTTTGGCGTTGTGATGACACCTTCATCGACCCAATCGATAGACTCCGGCGCTTCCACTCCTTCGTATTCCCACAGGGAAACGTCTTTGGCCGCCTCCCCGGAATCTTTCTTTCGCCGTAAAGATTTTTTAAACCCGAGCAACTTTCGGTACTCCTCTCTCGTGTGCGCGGCAAACTTATTCATCTCGACGTAATGCGAGACTTTCCCGGCGACATATTTCGCGTTGTGTTCGAGCACGAACAAATAATTCTCTCCGAAAATCTTTAATCGTTTCAATCGTTCCTCCGCGTTTGCGATTTCTTTATCGTATTTCACCAACCACGCGTCAAAGGCGTCCTCGATCTTACTCTCTCGGAGAACTCGCTTATCATCATCGTTTCGCAGAACTAACTCGACTTCATCAGTCTTCTCGTTGATGGTATTTTCAGGCTCGAGACGAATCGCCGTCGTCGCGGTCGGGAGAAACGAGAGGGAAAGAATCGCTAACGTCGTTAAAAGGAGGAAGAAGAACGACTGATGAAGTGCTGGTGTTTTCTTCATCATTTTTGTCTCTTCGCGTTTCAAACCGTTGTTTTTGCGACGTCGACGGTGCCTTTCTTAATAAATGAAGTCTTTTTCTTCTTCTCTTTAAGAAAGAATCAACTCGCGTTTTGCGCGCTCGCCCGAAGAAAGAGTTGAATATGTTGTGTTCTATTTGTGCGCGTGCGTGCGTGCGCGTGTGTATATATTTTAAACGCGCAAAAGCGAAAAGAATAATGGCGTGGAGACGAAGTTTTTTATTCGTTTCGAAGCGACAAGCGACAGAGACTCACTTTTTCAGTCACGAAGGCAAGACCCAAACGAGTCAAATTCCAAACAGGAATCTTTCGTCAGAAACAGAAGTTCGTCCAGTGACATAGAGAACGAAAGGTACGCACACACAGTTTTGTTACGAGCACACAACACGCGTGCACGCGTCGAATAACACTCTCCAAACGCAACGATATCGCCATTTACGGCGCGTTCGATTCGCGAGCGTGGATACGTAGTGAAAGACGATTGTCTCCGTTGTTTTCTTTTTGCGCGCGTACATTTTTTGCCTGTGTTTTTGACCCTCGCCGCGAGTCCGGAAATGCGTGGGTATTGGGTACATGCGAACGTATACGTTGAGATTTAGGGCGGTAAACAGAACGTTTAATCGCGTTTACGTTTGATTACGCGCTCTTTTCTGTTGACTGTTGCGTTTGTGTGTCGCCAAGTAGAGCGCGTTCGAGTTCCATTCTTTGGACCCAAAATGGGAGAAAAAGGCAGAGAAAGAAATGCATGACACTTTTGATTTACACACTAGTTATACTCACATCTCACTCTTTACGTCTTTCCTGAACAACAGATGCCGCCGAAAGCGCCAGAGTCAAAGGCCGCGAAGTTAGCGAAAGCTGCCGCGGGGGGTAAAGCCAAAAAGAAGAAGTGGTCCAAAGGGAAATCCAAGGAGAAGGCGCAAAACCAGGTCTTGTTTGAACAATCCACTTACGATAAGTTACTCGCGGAAGTCCCGAAATACAAGATGATCACCGTATCCATCTTGTGCGATCGTTTGAGAATCACGTGCTCGTTAGCCAGAAAAGGTATTGCTATCTTGGTCGCCAAGGGTTTGATCAAGCCGGTCGTTAGACACTCGCAACAAGACGTTTATACGAGAGCAATTGCCGAAGCGTAAAACAAATATACTACATTTATTAGAGTTGGATTAGAAAACATAGCTTAAAGAAGACTATTATTCGTGTGATGAATACATATCATATCATATAATTGTTCGTAAACACATTAATATATCATCGTTCTGTGAAACATGCTTCCCCCGTTCTTTTCCTTCTCGCGTCTTGCCGTTTTCTTTATTTTTTCAGACGAGCGAAACGTCGTCACTTCGCAGACAAACACATCTGATTATCTTCAACGCTGAAAGAAACGATTCTTTGCAGCAAATGTCACGTGGAGTCACACAACCTCTCGCATCCATCGCAGAAGTCCGCAGGATTACTCGTTCTTCTCGTGTGCCCTCATGCACGAGCAACGCTGCCGCGACTTCTTCTTCTTCTTCTTCTTCTTCTTCCCAAAAAAGCAGTTACGAGTCGTCGCATTGGAATGAAAGATATGAGAAAGAGTCACACGAATGGATGTGGACGTTCACGGATGAAGAAAATGACGAGATTGAACTTGCCTTGCGACATTTCAGAGCTACAAATTTGGACGTAATGGACGTTACCGCGGAAACATTCCCGTTGAGTTCGTCTTTTCAAAACAAGCTATTGGCTATGAGGGACGAAATCCTCCAAGGGAGAGGTTTCGCAGTGCAAAGAGGACTGACCGTGGCGCGATATTCGAACAAAGATATTTGCACGATATTTTGTGCGATTGGAAAAATAATGGGCATACCAGTGAGCCAGAATAAATTCGGTCACGTGTTAGGGCACGTCTATGATTTAGGAAATGATCCGCTTTCGCCTTCAACACGACTGTATACGACCAGCGCTGCGCAACCTTTCCATACTGATTCTGCGGATATAGTTGGGTTGCTCTGTATTCGAAATGCCCCAGTGGGAGGTGACTCCCAATGGGTATCCTCTGTTCGCTGCTACGAAGAGATAAAGAGAGAGCGAGCAGATTTAGCAGAAGTTTTGTTGCAACCGTTTTTTGTTTCTCGAAAAGGCGAGATACCACCGGGATGCGGGCCTACTTACGAGATGGCTGTCTTTCACGAAGTAGAAGACGATCGAACGGGCGAGAAAAATATAATCGGTATCTACGATCGATCCTTCATAGACGCAGCTCAGACGATAGAGGGAACTCCAAAATTAACTAGTTTACAAATCGAAGCCTTAAATTATCTCGACGCGCTCTGCGTAAAACGACAGATTGAGATGCGCTTACAATCTGGAGACATCCAATGGCTGCACAACCACACGACTTTCCACGCGCGCAGCGCTTTCAAAAATGAAAGCGAGTTCCCGAGACATTTATTGCGCCTCTGGCTTTCGCCCGAAAACGGAATTAAACTCCCAGATGCGTTCAAAACGAGATTCAACTCGACTGAACGAGGGAATCCAAACCGCGGCGGCATCAAAATCAAGGACGATGTGAAACTCGTTTGCCCGTTAGAACCGTAGTTTTTAGTAGACACACACCATTTGTACATGTACCAACACAAATTCATATTATTTTTATAAAATTGAAGGCACCTGTAACAAAGTAACGCCTCAAAAATATAATGTCGACCAGCGGCGGATACGGTGGTAAAACCATCGTCGTCACCACAGCGGCAGTTGGTGCGTTCGTTGCCACCGTCGGCGCCGTGTTTGCGTACACCAACAGCGAAGAGTACCAATCTTCTTCCTCCTCTTCTTCTTCTTCCTCATCGAATTGGAAAAGAAAAATCCTCGACTCGTTTTTAACGACCTCTTCGTACGTGACGAATAAAGCGAGTCAAATGAAATCCGAACACCGAAGAAGAGAGAAGAAAATGCTCACGACTCAAATGTGGTTCGATGGATGCGACGAGTCAGGCCGTATTGTAAACCCTGAGGCCATGAGGAAGATTATCATCGAAGGCGGTATCGAATCCGCGTTGCGTCAAGAAGTGTACCCGTTCTTGTTGAACATAAGGGACCCGAAGGACTCCGCGGTGGAAGTTGAACAGGCGAAACAGATGCGGAAAGTCAAATACGACGCGTTGAGGAAACGATGTAAAGAGCTGGAACTGATGATGAAGAGTGGAAAGGCGTATAGTAAAGACTCGTTACCTCCGAGAGATTTGGGCGTCTTCACGGAAAATGCCCCTGTAATCAAAGCGGATGCGCCGAGAACGACTTTTGTATACGGAGAATTCGCGGCAACGTACGACGCGTGCGACGACGCGAATACCGCCGCGCTATTAGAAAAAGATTTGAACGTTTTGAGTAGTGGTGATAAAAAGAATAGTAAGAAAAAATCATGGGAAGTAGTGCAGACACAGCGGTGTCGGAAAATCTTGGAAGCTTTCGCGCTTTATGATCCAACAGTTGGGTATTGTCAAGGAATGAACGAGTTGGCGGCTGGATTTTTACGAGACTGCGTGGATGAATCCGAAGCGTTTTGGTGCTTCGCGCATTTTACTTCCGGAGCGTTTAGAAGTCATTTTGTCATCTCCGGACATGCGCATTTAGACGGCGGCATTTCAGAACGCTTGCTCGCTTTGTCGACAATTTTTCAAATATGCGATAAACCGCTTTGGAAACATCTCCACTCTTTGAATAGCGAGAACTGCATGTTTGCATTTCGATCGGTTGTTGTGTTACTTTCGCGTGAATTGGACGTCTCTTCAACGATATTTCTTTGGGACGTGTTGATGGCGACGAGAGATTTCGCCCCAACTGCTGAAGCGACGGCGATGTCGGCGGCTGCGGCGGTGTACGAAGAACGTAACAATTCACAATTCGATGGCGACTCAGACATTTTAGAAGTTTTAACGGTCGGTGGAGGACGATTGTTTTTACACGTCGTAGCAGCTGCGTTTCTAGAAATGCGGCACAGTGTGTTTTCCTGCAAAAATTACGACGACCTGTTGCAGCTGTGTAGCCGCATGCCAGCGCAACAGTTTAGCGTTTCGAGACTCTTGGCGAAAGCGAAGGTATTGCTCAGCAAAACAAGAGGCGTGGGCGAAGCAAAAGTTTCCCAAAACGTGGCGGCAGCCGCGCTTTTTTAGTTTTTGAATTAGTATCGTTACAAATAATTTACGGCTTTATCGCCAACCGCATACTCGCCTTGAATGTCAGTAGGCGCCATTTTCGAACCTTTTTCAGGAATGCCAGACAAATCGACGCATTTAACCTCACCTAACTCAAACGGATAATCTAAATGGTGTCTCCCCAAATCGGTTCCATATAACGCCGCACAAAAACACGACAGCGTATCCGCATGCGAAACCAATACGATATCCGTGCCGAAATATGTAGCCTCTAATCTCGTGAACGCTTCGAGCGTCCTTCTGTACAAATCTCTCACCGACTCAACGCTTGCAGACGGCTGCAAAGAGTCCGACACAGGTGGAGGCGTCGATAGAGGATCTTTCAAATCGTTTTCCCAGACTTCTTTCCAATTTGATTGGTCCTGGAAATCTAAACTTCCCATCTTTCTCGGGTCCAACAAACCGCTGAACTCTGTCCTCACTTCGCTAAAGAGTAATCCTAAGTCTTCTCGCATAACCAGCGCCGTTTGGAACGACCGCTGAAAATTACTCGTGTATAACCACGACGGCGAACCGTCGTACTCTTCGACAATAATTCTCGCAGCTTCGTGCACTTGTTCCACGCCTTTTGCGGTCAATCCGTAAGTGGTGTCATATTTATAACTCGGATTCGATAATATCTGATTTCGTACGTCTAACGTACTCTCCCCGTGTCTGACGAGGAAGTATCTGTTGTGCAATCGACTGGGTAAATCAATGAACGCTTTCGCTTCTTCCGTGTTGTCGTAATATTTCGTTCCTAAAACCAATCCACTCGCTGCTAACAAAGCTTTCCGTCTGTTCGTCGTCGTCGTCGTCGTCTTCTCACTACTCTGAGTTTTTGCATTTCCAATCGCCGGGGAGGACGAACACGAAGCGCCTCTCGAATTCAACCGGCGATTAGATGAGCGATTCTCTCCTCGTCGTCGGTTTATGCGATGTTCATCATTTCGAAATAAACCTCTTCTTCTTTGCCTGCTAAATACGTATGCTGTTTCTACCTGGGCTGCTTTCGTCGTCGTCATCGTCGTTCGAGTCATCGTGTTTGCGAATATTTAAAAATTGAACCACCTCAAAGAGCAAAAGATATGACGAAGGACAGAAAAAGTGAGAATTTAAGGAAAAGCGCGGGAGTGCCCAGCCAGCACAGAGCGACAAAAAAAGGTGCACGGAAAAAATTAAAGAGAAAAAAGAAAGAAGAATGGGGAAGAAACGACCGCCATCTTCGGATGAAGAGGAGGATGAAGAGGACGAGGAAGAGGAAGAGGAATTAAACTTGGAAGCGTTTGAAGATTCAGAGGAAGAAGAGTACGATTCAGACGTGCGTATTTCGTAGAAATATATTTGTAAAGCTTTCGGAATGCAAAAAAGCAGCCGCCATTGGTTTCTTTCTTTTTTATCCTTCGCGTTACTCTAACGCGCGGTTCTTCTCTCATCTCTCCTTCGCTCGCGCATTGGTTTATACGCATTTTGCGCGCATAACTGACCCATCTTCTTTTCTCTCCTTTTTCTGAATGCCGACAAAACAAACAGGAGGAACTCGAAGCAGAAATGAAAGCGTTAGAAAGCATACAAGCAGATCGACGGAAACAGCAACACTCGAATCACCCCTCGCACTCTTCTCGCGACGCGAACAAAGTTTTCGTCAACAACAAAACGGGATTGAAGCAATCTTTGGAAGATTTTCAGTGGACGAATAAAGCGAATTGGTTCGACCATCTCGTCGTCGTTGGAGAGAACAGAGAGGAAAAGTTAGAAACGGTGGATGATGATCTCACTCGAGAGACGTTCTTTTACGAACGGGCGTTGGAGTCGGCGAACCAGGCGGTGAAGAAGTTGAAGAAACTCGGAGTTCCAGTGAAGAGACCGCACGATTATTACGCGGAGATGGTGAAATCGGACGAACACATGAAGAAAGTTCGCTCGGAGTTGATGTATGAGCAGCAACAGTTAGAAATTAGAGACGAGAGACGAAAGACGAGAGAGGCAAAGAGATACGGCAAGCAAGTCCAAGCCGAAAAAGTGAAGCAACGAACGCTGGCGAAGAAGGAAGCTATTAAAGACTTAGATAAATGGAGGTCGCAGAGGAAGAAGTCTGGGTTTGCAGACGACGGGAAGGCGCCGTTTGAAGGTGCCGGCGGAGATGTGAAGAGAAAAAGAGAAACCCGAGACTCTAAGTTTGGTTTTGGCGGCAAAAAGAGGGTGCGTCGTTTTATTTTGTGTTGTTCTTTCAAAGAATTCGTCTCGTTTCTTCCATTTCGTTTAGGCGGATATAGGGGGTGCTGCCCGCATCCCCTGCATCAATGCGACTGGGGCATCGAAAACTTCCACGGTGTATATCCCTGCTCAAACGCCTTACATAGACCGGCGGTTGTAGGCGTCAGCAATTTATTTTGTTTTCGCCTCCCTAACCGGGGTGAGCATATTCCATTGCCTAGGCAAAGCGGCGTCGCTGCAGTTATGTCACGGGACAGACCATGCTATCTATATTCTTCTTCTCTTTCTCTTTCTTTCTCGTTTACTTGTTTAGTCCTTCGTCATCTATGAAAAATATTAACGACGCGTTCATCTCTGTTCTATTTCTTTTCTACACGCAGGGAATGAAACGAAACGATAAGAATTCGGCAAGGGACATGTCTGATTACAAACCGGCGAGTTTCGATCGAGGAGGCAACGGCAAATACGCATCCGGCGGCGGTGGTCGAAAAGGAGGTAAAGGAAAGAAAAGATGAAAAAACTTGCTTGAAAGCCAACTACAGTAGCATTTGTTATTAGCATTACCTTAATTATACACAATACATTTGATTTAATATTCCTACAACTATCACGTCAAAAAGCGCTCGTCAAACTTCCCATCCGCGTCGAATCTGCATTCGTCTTTCTTGCCCAACAAATTGTATCTATTACTCGCTACCGCCGTATACACTGTATCCCGTATAAATGTCGGCACAAACGCATTCGCAACTTTCGCAAACGGAGATAACGGTATCCCGTAAAAGTTCCCGAGTTTTGCGCCGATCCTTAATACCGCATCCGATTTGAAATAGAATTTTAACTCGTTGTTGTTGTTGTTGTTGCTCTGTCCTTCGCCTTTTTCGACCAGCACTATCGAGCTGATATCATCCCGTCTCTTCCCAGCTTTCTCTAATAACGTTTTTCCTAGTTCCGATTGCAAGGCTGCGAACCGTAACGCGCCGTCTGGCGTGTTGTCCGTATCCAAAACGAAATTCACTCCTCCGTGGCACAAGTTACACACGCCGTCGAATAATATTACCGGTCGAGAATCTGAATCGGAGAAAACGTCCTCGAGAAGGTTGGTTTTTGAGAACGATGACGACGACACAGAAGCTTTGACGATGTTCTTCTTTCTTTTCGATGAAGATGACGTTGACGAGAGTCGACGAGAACTTCTTCTCGGTGTGTTCTTCTTCGTGATTTTGTTCGTCGTACTATTCCTCTTTGAATTGAACGTCATTTGTGATGCGCGAGTTGTACATTCCATTGACTCTCTCTCGCTCTTTTTCTCTCTCCTACGTAGGAGGTGTTCACGCGCGGGCGAGAGGAAAAATGAAGAGAAGAAGAAGCTTTTGGTGGTGAATGCTAAAAAACACTAGTCTTTGGTCATTATTAAATTAAAACGTTTCGTCGTAAAAGAACATCTCGCGCTTAGCTAAGTATGGCACCGAATCTGGATTGTATACCCAAGCGACCAATGCACCGTTGGAGCTATGAATCGTGAGTTCTCTCGTATCTTCGGTCCCGTCGACGGGGTCGTTGTACGCTTGGATAAATTTACTCATCGGTTCGATGAATGTCTCTCTGGCGTGTTCTTTCAAACCTTCCGCGGACATCATGTACTTTACGAATGCAGACGCGCGTTTAGAAATTTTTTCGCATTCTCCTGGGTTTGATTTCGCCCAATTCAATTGCTTGTCTAAATCCGACAAGTCTGTGCTCACCGGAATGTAATGTTTCCACGCCTCGATTTTGCCATAAAACGAATCTTTCATTGGAGTTTCGTGATGAAAGAGAACCCCAGGCATGCCCATGGCCCAAAACGTTGTCTTCCACGAGGTCCCACCGCCACCGCCGAGATCCAGCAAGTACTTGTACTGCGCGTAATCGCATGCCGTTTTCGTTTCCTTAGAAAATGTGGGGAGCGTATTTTCAATACACAACGTCGGCGGCGCGTTTGGGTTGGAATCTGTGAATTTAATGTCGTAATCGTCTTGGTTCACCGCCGCGTGAACAACCGCGCGTAAGCGTGGTGGTAGGCGATCGTTAAACGCTTTCCCGCTGTTACTCCCAGAATTAAGAATGGCGTTTACGATGTCTCCAGCGATCGCACCGCAGAGATTGTGATTGTCTAAAAACTTCGTTCCGCTCGTCGTTCCTACAGACGGGTACATCTCCAAAAACGGCCAGTCGCTCCCTCGCCAAAACATCTTCGGTATCAAACTATCAAACGAAGCCGTACTTTCTGTAAACATTTTATCTTCCTTACACTGTCCTGGACTACTGAACCACTCGCACTGACCATACTGCTCCGGCGCAAATGCGTGAGCTATGCACGGTGTAAATGGCAAAGTTGGCGCCTGGATCAATCCGGAAATCTTCGAAGAATCTTTTGGCACGGTGCCAAACGAAAATATCGGCGCTTTACTCTGTCCACATCCGCTCGCGCTATCGACGCATGCGTTTCGAGGGTAATCCTGTGTCGCCCACCCGAAGTGGATAGGTTTGTCCACGTCCGAAAACTCTGCTTTCATGACCGCTTTTATAAACATATCTGCCCCTGTTGAACGGTCATCGAGACTTTGTGCCCCAGATGGTGTAATCGTCCAAGATTGGCCATTTTCTTTCGACCCTCCCCATTCAAACACGTGCATCGGCATTCTCATTTGCTCCGGTTGCGTCAAGTCCCTCGCTTCCAACACGTCCTCGTACGATATAGACGACGGCGCTTGCCAATCAAAATCAAACGAAGAACGGCTGTCTTCTCTCACTGAATCGAAGCTGCTCTTCAAAAACGATCCCATAGCGACTAAGGCGCACCCACCAACCGTAATCATAAACATGGTGTTGCAAAACACTTTCGCAGTTATCCCGTCCTTTTCCTCTAAATCCTCGGCTTTATTCAGACCATCATTTCTACTCCTACTTCTCTTCGACGACGAAGACGACGATGCCAACAAGCTTTCTCGCTCTCGATTCGAGCCTATTTCATTTCTATACCGCGTTGTCATTTGTTCTCTATTATTCTCCCTCTTTCTCTCAACAAAGAAGAAAAAAGGGTGTCGTTTTGCGGTGGGGGGCTCTTTTTATTGGAAATGCGCGCGGCCTCCTTTTTTACTGCCGATGGGTGTTGTCCACAGAACGAGAGAGAAAAAGAAAAACAAGCGCGCCAAAAGCGTTTGTTCTCTCAAAAGCGCGGGTAAAAGTGGCAAGAAAGCTCCTCTTCTCGCGTCGGTCGATCGCTTTTGTGTGATGTGTTGTTTTCAATGCGAGGTAAATGAACACAGGCAAAAGCGCGCGCGCGATTATTTTGAAGTGCGAGTGAATAAGAATGAAAGCTTTCTGTTTTTGTCGACCCAAAAAAAGAAGCACAAAACCACTGCCTCTGCTCACAAAGAGAAGAGCAGAGAGAACAAACAAACAGAACGAAAGAAAAACCGATATTCCTACAAAAGCACTTGATGCATTTATTTAGTGCCATCATCAAAATCTAAATGAGCAGCCGAAGTGGTGGTGGCGCGATATTATTCATCTCCTCATCGGGCGCGTTGTTCTCGAGAAGCCCCTCTACTTTCGCGACGAGGACGAGGACGAGGACAAAGTTTGTTCTTCTTCAACGTTGTTGTTTTCATCATCAAAATCATCATCGAAAAGAAATGGGAAACAGGGCGA
>Ga0209335_10000095_pt1 | contig 90238 bp, 92 predicted proteins | sample COG_09_FD_184753 | JGI IMG/M metagenome (GOLD analysis project Ga0209335, IMG submission 184753) | Pelagic Microbial community sample from North Sea - COGITO 998_met_09 (SPAdes) (version 2) | ecosystem: Environmental > Aquatic > Marine > Neritic zone/Coastal water | place: Helgoland, sampling...
TTCCATCATCTGGTGGTGTTTTTGAAATTTATAATGATAAACATTTGATATTTTCAAAAAAAAATGAAGGCCATTTTCCAGATGAGAATGAGGTTGTAAAAATACTGGAAAAGTTTAATTAAATATTTATTTTATATTGTACTTATACTACCATTAGCATCTCAAGATGGAGAAGTCATTAGTTTGTCTAAACACATAGGCCACACTTTAGATGCCGAAGAAAATTTATACTACAATGTCTTCTCTAATGTACCAAATTTTAATAATGCGCAGTTTTTCCAAGTAAAGCCAAATCGAATTATTGCGCGTATTTCTTATCTTGATTACACAAAGATTAAGATTGCTAAAAAATCCTATAACCTTAAAAAATTTACAGATCTTCAAATAAGTATTAATAAAAAACCGAGAATTACAGATAAGATTCGTGCATCTTTTGCAGATAACCTGGCGTACTTACGTACTAAAGAAGTTTTAGAAAACATACCTGCTGGTCAATTTGTTTCTGTAAAAACCCGATCGAATAAATGGGTAAAAGGGACTCTATTATCTTTTAAAAAAAATACATTAAGTTTGCAAACGCCCATTTCAATTAAAAAAATACCTATGACTCAAATGGAGTTAATAAATTATAGAGAAAAAATAATTGATCGTCAAGATTGGAAAATTTACATTTATGGAATTGCAGCTATTATAGGCTTTACATTAATGGAAACATGGAACCTTCAAACAACTCCAGAATGGGGTGTTAAATGGCACAATCGTTTTTCAGGTGCTATTTTTGGCTTAATTGCTGGAGCAGAAGTATATGATACTTCAATGATTTTACTATCAAAGAAATCTCAGTTTGGACTTACAGCTAAAGAATTAAATCAATTAAGTCTTAATTAAAGGAGAAATTTTGTCAGATACTGATACGAAAAAAGATTTTAATCAAAATTACTTAGCAGATAAACTTCACTCTATTGGAGATAAGTTGGGTGATGCATACGGCGAACCGCTTCTTAACGAGTTAATAGCGAGAATGGAAAGAACGGTCTCTCATTTTAATGAAGAAGTTGATGTTATGGTTAAAACTTTAACGAGTAGAACGAAAAATCAAAGAAGACTTTTAGCTTCAATGCGTGGTGAAGATCCAAATTTAATAGATATAGAATTAAGTGATCTTGAAAAAAAATTAGAAGCAAAAGATAAATCAATTTCTAATTCATCTGCTGATTCTAAAGAAGATGAAGAACCAAAGAAAAAAATGTTCTCATTTTTTAAGAAAAAAAAGAAAAAATGATTTCAAACCGCACTTTTAAGTGGGGCATTATATTCTTTATTTTTCTCTTTAATTTTTCTTTCCAACAAGAGTCAAACCAAAAATTTACAGATTTCACGTCGATAAAAAAGCGTGTCTATAATTTTACTAAAGTTGAGTTTATTACTGAAGAAGGTGAGTTTAATGATGCAATATGCACATTGGTCATTAAAGATCTTGATCAAAATAATCCTCCTTATGTTGCAATATATTATAAAAGAGATAATTCAAATTGGTTTACCGAATCTTTATATAGAAAACGTGTTCGTTATAGTTTTCAAGATGGCTTAATAAAGCTTGATCGTTCAAATTTTTGGGACTGGTATGAGGTTAATGAAATTAAGATAGTTGTAATTTATTAAATGCTTCATTTCTTGCTTATCGTGATTTAAATCTGGTAAATTTAGTTACAGTTTTTTTAAAATTTGGTCGTGCTAGATGGGGAATTAGCGGTGCCCTGTAACTTGCAATCCGCTATAGCAAGATCGATGCTAGTTTGCGGCAAACGCTGATCTTTGCATTTAAAAAAAGTAATGTTGAAGTTTCAATTCTTTGCAATGGTTTTACACTGAATTCCGTCAGGACCGGAAGGGAGCAGCGGTAAGTGCTTAGAATTATGTGCCGAAGAACCCCTGAAATGGAGTTAACTGATTTATTATGCACTGATAACAGATTTGTCAATATCAAGTGCACGACCATATATTAATCGAGTGTTTATGGCTTATACAGTTTTATCTTTAAAATGGCGTCCTCAAGTTTTTGCTGATTTAATCGGTCAAGAACATGTTACTAAAACATTCATCAACGCATTTAAAAAAGATCGGATTGCTCAAGGTTATATCCTTACAGGTCCAAGAGGAGTTGGCAAAACAACAACTGCCAGAATTATAGCAAAAGCTCTTAACTGTCCAAGTTCAATCGATGGAGTCCCATGTAATAAATGTAATAATTGTCAAGAAATTACGGATGGGAGAAATTTAGATGTAATTGAAATAGATGGTGCATCAAATCGAGGCATAGAAGAAATAAGAAACATTAGAGAGCAAATTAAGTATACCCCAATGAATGCTCCTTATAAAATTTTTATTATTGATGAAGTTCATATGTTAACCAATCAAGCTTTTAATGCATTACTAAGAACATTAGAAGAACCACCCTCACATGGGAAATTTATTTTAGCTACAACTGATATTCATAAAGTACCTTCTACTATTATATCAAGATGTCAACGTTTTGATTTTAATAGAATTACAGAAGCTATTATTAGAGATAGATTGAAAATTATTTTCAAAGATGAAAACATTGTTGTTGATGATGATTCAATTAGTGCTATTGCTCGTAAATCTGATGGGAGCATGCGTGATGCTTTAAGTATAATGGATCAAGTAATAGCTTATGCAGGTGATTCTATTAAAATAGAAGATGTATCCACAATTATTGGATTAATCTCAATTGATGTATTTTTTAATTATTCAAATGCAATTATTAAAAAAGACTATTCTAAAATGACTAATGTTTTAGAAACGATTAAATTAACAGGATTACCAGTAGAAGATGTAGCGGAGGGACTAAGTACCCATTTTAGAAATTTAATAATTGGTACTGTTGAAAATAGTGAAAATTTATTAGAACTTAACGATGAACATAAAAAACAATATCTATCTAATGCTAAAGAATGGAACAGTAAAGACTTGCTTAGAGTAATTAATGTTTTAAATGATTTAGAATACAAGTTAAAACATATGTCTCAACCACTTATTTTTTTTGAAATGACCTCAATGAAGTTAATGGAGATGGATACCACAGTTTCTATAACTGAATTATTATCAACAATAAAAGCTGAACCTATAAAAAAAAAAGTTAATACTTCAATCTCTTCTAGTGAAAAAATAATAATAAGTGATGATAAATTATTATCAATTGAAACTTCTAAGAATGATACAATTGAACCTTCTAAAACAACTGTGAGCAAAATATTTAGTATAGATGATATAAAAAATGAATGGAATAAATTCGTCATTATGATAAGTCAAGAGAGACCCTCTCTTGGTACAGCTTTAGATCATAGTATTCCAGCTTCCTTAGTTGGAAATAAGCTTATAATAGAAGTTTCGGGTCTTCCTGATTTTAGCGTAGGAAATCTTAATCGTAATAATGAAGTTATTGAAAGTTTTTTAAAAGATTATTTTAAAAATGATTTAAAAATTAATGCTGTTAAAAATGAGGGTGATAGTAAACAATCATCAATATCAGAAATAAATATTGAAAGAAATATAGACGATAATAAAGAAACTAATTTAAAAAATGATGAAAATGATAATGTAGTTTCTCGTGTTATTGAAGTTTTTGATGGAGAAATTTTAAGATAGGAGTATGAATGTTTAATAAGGGTAATATGTCAAGTATGCTAAAACAAGCACAACAAGTGCAAAAGCAAATTGAAGACGTACAAAATGAATTAGATGATCTAAATATTGATGGTGAATCAGGTGGAGGTATGGTTAAAGCGACTGTAAATGGTAAAATGGAATTACTTAACTTAAATCTGCAAGATGATATTTTTGAAGAAGATAAAGATCTTATCGAAGATTTAATTATATCTGCAATTAATAATGCAATGAGTAAAGCTCAAGAAGAAAGTCAAAGTAGAATGAATGCAGTAACCGGTGGTATGTTAGGTGGAATGAAAATTCCAGGAATGTAATTGAACTCATTTCCAGATAGTATACTTCAGTTAATTGATGCTTTTTCTACGTTTCCTGGTATAGGAAGGAAAACAGCTCAACGGATGGCCTTTCATGTATTAAAATCTTCGTCAAATATCGCTATTCAGTTATCTGAATCAGTATTGAATATGAAATCAAAAATTAGGTTTTGTTCAATTTGTAATGGGATAACTGAGAATGATCCATGCAATATATGCTCAAACCCTAAAAGAGATGAATCATCTATATGTATCGTTGAACAAGCTTCAGACGTGTATACTTTCGAAAAAACAAATTCTTATCATGGTGTTTATCATGTTTTAGGTGGAGTTTTATCACCACTTGATGGAATTGGTCCAGATGATTTATCAATTAAGGGTTTAATTTCAAGAGTTAAGCCAGGCGATGAAATTGTAATTGCAACAAATCCTAGTATCGAAGGTGAAGCTACAAGTTTGTATATTGCGAAACTATTAAATGATAAATCAGTTAAAGTTACCAGACTTGCAAGAGGTCTACCAATGGGTGGTGATTTAGAATATCTTGATGAAGCAACACTTATGAGTGCTATGGAAGGAAGAACAACATTATGATGACATTGCCCAACATTCTTACTTTATTTAGAATATTATTAACTCCAGTTTTTATTGTTTGTCTATTCGAAGATTTTCCCGGTGCACACCTTTGGGCTTTATTTTTATTTGTAATTGCATCAATTACTGATGCTTACGATGGTTATTATGCTCGAAAAAATAATATGGTTACCGATACTGGTCGATTTCTTGATCCATTAGCTGATAAGATACTTGTTTCTTCTGCTTTTATATCATTTGCAATTATGGGGCTTATAGACTTTTGGATGGTAGGACTTATATTATTTAGAGATCTTTTTGTTACAGCACTAAGAATTATTATGACACGTAATGGTTTCACTATGATGACGAGTCGTATTGCAAAGTCTAAAACTGGTGTTCAGTTAGGTATAATTACTTTTACTTTAATATTTTTAAGCCTTAAAGGTTTAGGCTGGGTTTTGTCTAATGAAATCCATTTATTTATTCTTGAATATGAACTTATCTATTATTTAACAGCGATTACTGTTATTTTTACTTTGTACACTGCCTTTTCTTATGTCCAAGAGAATCAAAAAGCGATAAAAGAAATAATGAATTAATATATGAAAAAAAACATTGCTGAATGGATTGGAACAGTTTTTTATTTAGGAAAACTTCCATTAGCTCCTGGTACTTGGACTAGTCTAGTTGCCACTATTGTATGGTATTTTATTTTTAAAGATCTTAATGTTTATTTTTTACCTATGGTAACATTTTTACTATTTATTTTAGGAATTATTTCATCGAATGTAATTATTGAAGACTCAAAAGAGCATGACCCTTCAAAGATTGTAATAGATGAGTGGGTTGGTCAATGGTTAGCTTTTACTTTATTACCAGTAACTATTCAAACTGGCTTAATTGGATTTTTAGCTTTTAGGTTTTTTGATATTCTAAAACCTGGCCCAGTCAAAAAAATGGAAAGATTGCCTAAAGGACTAGGAGTAATGGCAGATGATGTGATGGCTGGTATTTTAGCATATTTTATTATAATTATTTATTATTTAACATTTTCATGAAAATTGGACTTATTACAATTGGTGCTGAGTTGTTAAACGGAACACGCATTGATACAAATGCATCTTGGATAGGAAAATCAGTTATTTCAGCTGGAGGTAGTATTCATTGGCATATGACGGTTAACGATACAAATGAATCCATAGTAAATAGTTTAAATCAAGTCCCCGAAGATATAGAAATTATATTATGTACTGGAGGATTAGGTCCAACCCATGATGATATCACACCGACTGTTCTATATACTTATTTTAATGACAATCCATTATTTGATGACGAATATTGGAGTTTATTAACTAGTAGATTTAAGTCTCGCGGAATTGATATTCCTGAGTCAAATAAAAATCAAGCAATGAAGCCTAAAAAAGGTAAAATTATTCCAAACTCTATTGGTTCTGCTCGAGGCTTACATTTTAAAAATAATAATTATCAAATATTTGCTATGCCAGGTGTACCATCTGAAATGAAATTGATGATGAATGATTTCATATTACCTATTATTAGGAAAATATCTAAAATAGAAAATCATGTAAAATTAATTCGTACAACTGGAATCATGGAATCAGGACTATATGAAATCATAAAACCTTATTTCAAGAGTAAAGACTTAAGCGTAGCATTTTTACCTAGCTTTACGGGTGTTGATTTACGTATTTCTTCTCAAAAAAATAATATTTTAGTGAGCTTCCTTGATGTAATTTTACCTTTAATAGATAAATATTACTATGCTGAAGATGAAACAGAATTAGAAGACGTATTAGGTGCTGCTATTATCGATAAGAAAAAAACTATTTCAACGGCAGAATCTTGCACTGGTGGATTAATAAGCGATAGATTAACAAACACACCTAACAGCTCATCTTATTTTAAAGGTGGTATTGTAGCTTATAGTAATTTGGTTAAAACAAATTTATTAAATGTGAAAAAAGAAACATTGAATAAAAATGGAGCTGTCAGTGAGGAAGTAGCATTAGAAATGGCGGAGGGTATTCGTAAGAATTTAAATGTTGATATCGGTTTATCAACTACTGGAATAGCTGGTCCCGGCGGTGGAAGCAAAGAAAAACCAACTGGCCTTGTATATATAGGTCTTAGTACTTCTAGCTATAATAAAGTTTATAAATTTAATTTTACTAAAAATAGAAAAATAAACAAACTTATGACAAGTCAAGCAGCATTAAACATCTTGAGAAATTATTTAAAACTTTAATATTTTTTTTATAAATAAAAAGTGAACCTTTCCTTAATACGGAAGTATATACTATTTTACACTCCTGTTTTTTTAATAATTATTTACCTTAGGAATTTAAATGGCTGCCACAAAAGATAAAAAAAGTAAAGCATTAGAGCTTGCAATCTCGCAAGTAGATCGTCAATTTGGAAAAGGATCAATAATGAAACTGGCAGGTGATCAGCCCGTTATGTCAGATAATAGTATTTCTACAGGCTGTTTATCATTAGATGTAGCATTAGGCGTTGGTGGAATCCCGCGTGGCAGAATAATAGAAATTTATGGACCTGAGTCATCAGGAAAAACTACTTTAGCTCTACATATAGTTGCAGAGGCTCAAAAAGCTGGTGGATATGCAGCATTCATAGACGCAGAACATGCAATGGACCCTCAGTATTCTAAAAAACTTGGTGTTAATATAGAAGAGTTGCTTGTTTCACAACCTGACACAGGTGAACAAGCACTTGAGATTACAGAAACTTTAGTTCGAAGTAGCGCTTTAGATGTTATTGTTATTGACTCTGTAGCAGCTCTTGTACCAAGAGCTGAGCTTGAAGGTGAAATGGGTGATTCACATATGGGGCTTCAAGCACGCCTTATGTCTCAAGCATTACGAAAACTGACAGGTACAGTTAGTCGCTCGAATACTGCTGTTATCTTTATTAATCAAATCCGTGAGAAAATTGGAGTTATGTTTGGTAATCCTGAAACAACGCCAGGAGGTAGAGCTTTAAAGTTTTATACATCTGTTCGTATGGATATCCGTCGAATAGCTACAATAAAAGATAGTCAAGATGCTATTGGCAATCGTACACGTGTTAAAGTTGTAAAAAATAAAGTTGCAGCACCTTTTAAGCAAACTGAGTTCGATATAATGTATAATAAAGGCATTTCTTATGAAGGTGATATCTTAGATTTAGCACTTCAAGGAAATATTATTGAAAAAATGGGTTCCTGGTTCTCTTATGGAGATTTAAAAATTGGCCAAGGAAGAGAGAATTCAAAGCAATATTTATCTGATAATGATGATATGAGAAAAGAAGTAGTAACTAAAGTTAAATCTTTTATGGGCCTAGAAGAATCCTCTGCGGAGAATGATAAATCATAAAATAGTAAAAATTAAAAGGTCTAAAAAGTATTCTGACCGATTTATAATTTATTTTGAAAACAAAAGCGTCCTCAGAGTTTCTGAGGACGCTTTTGTTTTAAATCCAATGAAAGTTGGTGATTTATTATCTGATTCAAATATTAAAGAATTAGATGATAAAATGAATCTGCATGAAGCTAAAGAGGCAGCCTATCGTTTATTATCCTATAGAATGAGAAGTATTGCTGAACTTAGTAAACGATTAATTCAAAAAGGATATAATGATGTAGAAATTGAATTTGTTGTAAATCATCTGATAGAATTAAATTATTTAAATGATGAAGATTTTGGGAAAGCTTTTGTTCTTGAAAAAGTGAAATCTAAAAAAATTGGACCAGTGGCGCTTAGATCTGAAGCTGCACAGCATAATTTATCAATTGAGTTATTAAATAAATTATTCGAGTACATTTATGAAGAATACCCAATTAATGATTTAATTACTTTCCACTTAAAGAAAAGAAAAATTTTAAAAAATACTATTCTAAGTAAAAATGAGCTTAACAGACTAAATAATTTTTTAAAAAGGAAAGGGTTTTATTGGGATAATATCCTTAGTGTATATAAAGATTGGGGTATTTCATAAACTAATAGGATATTGATATTATATAATTCTAAATATACTTAGTTAAAATCCAGAATAATAAATTATAAACCTTTTATATTAGTTGATTAGAAATATTTGATATTATATCTTCATGAAGTTCTTGGTTTGATGCTAATATTTGATTGTCGTAGATATTATATTTTTCACCATTAAGCTTAGTAACTATTCCACCAGCTTCCTCAACAATCAATACGCCAGCTGCTGTATCCCAAGGTTTTAAATCAAATTCCCAAAATCCATCAATAACTCCAGAAGCTAAATGACATAGATCGATAGAAGCTGCACCTAATCTTCGAACGCCTTGCGTAATATGCGTAAAGTGTTTAAAAAGTTTCATATTAAGATCCCAATTATCATCATGATTATAACCAAAGCCTGTAACTAGTAATGATTGTAAAAGTTCTTTTGTATGCGATATTTTAATAGGCTTACTATTTTTAAAAGCTCCTTTATTTTTTATAGCTGTATAGATGTCATTATTTGGTATATCTATTACTATAGCTATGGATATAATATTATCTATAGAACATGCAATTGAAATACCGTACGATGGATAGCCATGAACAAAATTAGTTGTACCATCTAATGGATCTATAATCCATAAATATTTAGGATTTTTTAAAACTGATCCGCTTTCTTCAGCTAAAATACTATGGTCATTAAAATTATCAAGAATTTTATCTATTATAATTTTTTCAGATTGTTTGTCTGCTAAAGTCACAAGATCAGTCTTACCTTTATAAGTAAGTACTTTATTTTTATTTAGATGCTCTGTTATAACTTGTCTAGATGCAGTAGCTGCTTCTTTAGCAAAATCTAATAATTGTTCTAAAAGCATATCTACAAATATGAATTTCCAGTTAATTATTTTTTATATATTTGATGATCTATTTCAAAATACTCTTTAGTCATTTTCTTTAAAACACCTGACAGTAGTATTATTGATATGAGGTTAGGAAATGTCATAAATCCTAATGCAGCATCACCAAAAGACCAAATTGCTTCAAGACTAGCGATAGCTCCAACAAAAACAAATAATATATAGAATGATCTATATACAGGAATAGCACGATCACCAAATAAGTATTCTGTAGCTCTATCACCATAAAAAGACCAACTAATAACTGTTGAAATAGCAAATAATAATACACCTAAGGTTATTATTTTATCACCAAATGGAAATAACCATGCTAAACCATTTTTAAAAGCTAACGATGTAAGTAAGCTACCATTCAAGAGTTCTCCAGCAAAAGTTGGATCAATACGTGTCGTATAAAATTCTGTGTGGAACCATGAGCCTGTTACAATTATGGTTAAACCGGTTAAAGTACAAATAATTATTGTATCAATAAATGGTTCTAATAAGGCAACAACACCTTCACGAACTGGAAACTCTGTTTTTGCAGTTGAATGTGCTATAGGAGCACTTCCTTGACCAGCTTCATTTGAGTATAATCCTCTCTTAACTCCCCATAGCATTGTGTTCATTATTACCAAGAGCGTTCCACCAGCAACACCTCCAATAGCAGCAGGTGGATTAAAAGCCATTGAAAATATTTTTGCAAAACTTCCAGGAATTTCAGTAATATTTGCAAGAACAATTAACATTGCTGCTGTAAAGTAAATAGCAGCCATAAATGGAGCTAAATAAGAGGTTACATTTCCTATCCTTTTAATTCCTCCAATAATAACTAATCCTGCAATACCTGCTATTAAGACGCCGTTGATAATTTGCTGTATAGAGACACTATACGAGTCAGTTAATTGATGCTTTATAGTTAGCCAATGCTGAAGACCAACAACTTGAGTGACTTCAGAATATATCTGGTCAGAAAGAGTAAATGATTGAATTGCATTGCCAGTTGCAAAAGAACAAATAATCGCAAAACAAGCAAACATAACAGCTAACCATCGCCACTTTACACCTAGACCCTTTTCAATGGTGTACATAGGACCACCAGCTGTCATTCCTTTACTATCAAAATCTCTATATTCAACTGCTAAAGTACATTCAGCGAATTTTAAAGCTGATCCAAAAAAAGCTGTAATCCACATCCAAAATAATGCACCAGGTCCTCCATAGTAAATAGCGGTTGCCACACCTGCGATATTACCTATTCCAACTGTAGCAGAAAGAGCAGTTGTTAAGGCTTGAAAATGATTTAAGTCTCCAGGCTCATTGGGATTATCATAATCGCCCCTAGTTACTTTTAATCCATGTTTTAAGTATTTTATTTGTGGAAATCCTAAAATTATTGTTGTGTAAATACCTGTTCCTAGCAAAGCAATAACCATTAGAGGAACAAGACTAAATGAGGGGAAAGACCAAATACCTTCAAAAAATTCAACTCCAAATAGGAGAAGTAAAAGTCCTATTATTCCAAAAAATAAAATAGCATTTGTTTTTTTATTCATTTAAATATCTTCCATTCTTTAGTTAATTTATTGTGCTTTAGAAAAAGCAGCTTTAAAAGTGTTTTCGGTATAATCAATCCATGAAATACCATGAATTCTCAATAAATGACCATTTTTATGTTTAAATGTCCAATATCCTTCATGGGTAGCTTCCGTTAAGCCACTAGGTCTCATACGATTTATGTATTCTTTTTCATTATCTATTATTTGAATTTTTCCAATAATATTATCCATCTTCAAAGTTTTCTTTATTGAATATCCAGTGAGCTCTTCCCAATTACCGTTAATATGGATTAGTTTTATAATAGGTTTTCCTTTTACTAACGAAAAAACACCGTCTGAGAAACATTGGGCAGAAATTCTGCTAATGCTTTGCATCGCCTTTATATCTTTAATATTTTTATTTAATGATATTAAAATTTGACTCAAAGATTCAACGAGTTCTACATAATTAGCAGGTTTCTCTACTTGAAGTTTAATTGCAAATTTAGAAGGAATGTTGTCTGATCTTTTCCAATTTGATATTGCTTGATTTGTAACATCAAAATATTTTGCAATATCTTTTTGCCTGCGCAAGCGATGATGCTCATACATATAATCTAACAATTGATTGAAGTTCATTATTTGCCTAATTAGTTATATTGAAAGTAATAAAACGTGTACTTAATAAACAAATAAGTAAATGAGTGTAAATATATTTGATAATTATTTACAATTAGATTGGATTTCATTCAAATAATAAAAAATGAATAAGACTGAAAAAAATACAGCAGGTGTAGATGAAGCAGGAAGGGGACCTTTAGCTGGACCTGTAGTTGCTGCTGCGGTTATTTTACCAAAAAATCATACAATAGTAGGATTAATTGATTCAAAAAAGCTAACAGCTAAAAAAAGAGAAAAATTATATAATGAAATAATTAAAGTTTCTGATTATGGAATTGGTATTGTTTCGCATCGTACAATTGATAAAATAAATATTTTGCAGGCAACTTTTAAAGCTATGAGAAAAGCAATTTTAAACTTAAATCAAAAACCAGATAAAATATTAGTGGATGGATATGCAATACCTGATAAAACTATAAAAAATGAAGGTATAATTGGTGGTGATAATTTGATTGAATGCATAAGCGCAGCTTCAATTTTAGCTAAAGTAATTAGAGATGAAATTATGGTAGACATTGACAAGCTATTTCCTGAATATGGTTTTGCTAAACATAAAGGCTATGGTACTAAAATGCATATGGAAAGTATAAAAATAAATAAAGCTTCACCTATTCATAGAAAATCATTTAGACCAGTTAAGGAAAACTTACCAACGATGGAATGGTTAAAAGATAATAATATGCTTATTAAACTTGGTGTACAATTAACTGGTCTAAATTACCTAAAGCAAGGATATTCAATACTTAAAATAAATTTTAAAATTGATATATATAATTTCACAGTTATGAAAAATAATATTGTTATTTTTGTTAAGGTATTAGTTAGTAAAGAAGGTAATGAAAAAAATGTTATTTCAAATTATAGTAAAAATGAAATAAAAAGATTAAAGGATGAAGTGATAAAGCTCAATAATGAAATTGATAAAACTATTAAATCAAAATTTGAAATTGTTTTTATTAACCTAAAAAAGAATCCATCAATTAAAGTATTTAATATAAATATCTAGACTAATTAATTAAATTCTTCCTTCATGAAATCTAAATTATTTAAAGCAATAGAAGAAATTCGATCACTTTTTATCTTAGTTGTCATTGTTTTAACCTTGAAAGTGACAGTTTTTGAATTATATATCGTTCCTACCGGTAGTATGGAAAACACTATTATGACTGGTGATTTTTTAGCAGGAAATCGATTCGTCTATGGTATGCGTACACCTGAATGGATAGGAATACCTTATACCGATTATGGATTTTATATACCAACCCTAAAGCTTCCTTCTTTTAAAGAGCCTAAAAAAGGAGATGTAATCATATTTAAGTTTCCTCGAGATATAAAACAAAAATATGTAAAACGTTGTGTTGCTGAACCAGGAGACACTATACAAATAATAGATAAAACTATATTTATAAATGGACAGCCGCAAGCACTTCCGAAAAATGGCAAATTTATTATGTCAACTTTATCTGAGTCTTTTTTACAGCAAGATATATTTTTAGGAAACCTTGGTAATAAAGATCATTTTAAAACTTTTAAAATGCCTAAAAAAGGTGACCAAATTAAAATTTCACCGGATAATGCTAAATTGTTACTTCATGTTATGCTTCTTGATGGGCACAACCTTGAGCTTGTTAATGGTAATAATAAATATACCTTTACTATGACAAGCCCTGATGAATTATATCGTCGTAAAGGCAAGCTTTCGGTCTTTAAACCTTATTTTCCTGAAGGAACTCTTCTAGTCCCATGGTCAGATAACATTCCAAAAGGTAGTTTACTTATTGATGGCCAATCAATTGGTGGTATGGATTTCTACACAGTTAAAAGAGATTATTATTGGGCTATGGGAGATAATCGAGATGATAGTTTAGACTCAAGATACTGGGGCTTTGTTCCAAGGTCGCATATCATTGGTGAAGCTTTATTCTCATATTTTTCTTTAGATCTTAAAACTTGGATTCCACGATTTGATAGAATTGGAACAATAATTCGATAGGACTTGACTAGCAAAATTTCTGAAGCGTATTTTGAATACTCACAATTAAGCATATTTATAAAAGATGAAACAATTAATTATTAGCACAATTTTAATATCTGTTTGCTTAGGGCAAGCCGATACTAGAACATTAGACTCGTTAGACACTCAAGTTGACTCAGTTATACCATCTATAGTTGATTCAACAGATTTGAGCATTGAAAATGGATATAAAGGTTTTCCATGGGGATCATCTCCTAACTTATCTATAAATACATCCTTTACTTCCTTATCTACTGATACTTCTGATTTGAATAAAATTTTTACAGGCAAGCTAGGTTTAGACTCTGTGGTTGTATCTTATGCTTTTGCTGATAGCGGTTTTTGGAAAGTTGAAATTGATTTTGTGATTACTCAAAGTAATATTGATGAACAAATATCAAGTTTTAGACGATTAGAAAAAAATATTTCTTCAGTTTATGGTTCACCTAAAATGTTAAATCAAAAAGAATCTGGAGTCTCTGCGGCATTCTCTGATCATTTAAATCAACAATTTGCACGTGCTTTTTATAGATCAAATTGGGATGCCAATCCAGTAATCATTGAGCTTTATTTGAATGGAAACGTTCTTCTTCCAAATACAGATTTACCTTTATTTTCTGGTAACTTTAGTATTTTAAAACTAGTTTATTATAACCCCGATTATATGCATTCATCTCAAAATTTACCAGAAAAAGAAATTATTCCATCTATATTTGATATTTATTAGCTTCTATGATTAAAACTGCTCAAGCGGTTTTTTATTTATTTTTTATCTTCTTATATGCTAGTTGTACATCAGCTCCAAGAATGGTCAATTATTATGGTTATGATTTACCTAAAACTGAAATTCTTAATATATGCAAAACTATTCTAATTAATTTAGATTATGAAATTGATGTTTTTGCACCTGAGACAAATGTAATTATAACTAAAATGACAAAAATAAGAATAGGTTTACGTCGCTATGATTATTTAGTCTACATTAAGATTACTGATAGAGTAGAAATACATATTGCTGGTGAAAGAAATATATTTGGTCGTAAACCTGAATCATCATTAGGAAGAGATGGGTATTTTAAACAGCCTCAAGTCTTAATGCCTTCTTCTTTTCAAAAGCAAATTTTTAACCCAATTAAAAGGGGTTTGAAAAAAAAAATATTAGATTAATAGAAGATGATCAATAAAATTTCTTTTATTAGAAAAAAACTGTATTAACTTCGCTTTCAAATTTTTAGTTTTCATCATTAAATTGAACTTATATAATGGATATTGATTTTAGTAAAAAAGAAGAACGAGAAGGCTACCTTCAAACTAAGCTTGACGATTTATTAGATGGTATAAATTCATCTTATGGTCAATCATTGCTAGATGAATTGATGCTTAGGCTTGAAGCAACAGTTGACGATTTTAATAAAGAAGTAGATGAATTGATGAACTCATTAAAAAAGAGCTCTGAGGAAAAAGAAAAATTAATTCAACAGATAAAGTCTGGAGAGTCAACTAAGATTGATACAAAAAAAGAGGTTTCACAAGCTGACCCTATAGAAAATGATAGTGAAGAAGAGGCAAGGGAATTAAGTGAGTGGGAAAAGAAATTAGAAGGTATTAGTTAACGACTAAATGAGGAAAAAATGAACGTTAAGGATAAAATTATTTTTGGACTATTAATTGTTTTACTTGCAGCTGGAGGTTATTTTCAGTGGATGGCAGATGATATGAAGAGCAGGATGGATGAGTTAAATATGAATGACCAAGAGCATTTAGATATTATTGATAGTGAATTTAGAGAAGATTTAAGAAATTTAAATCTTCGATTTGAAGGACGTGGTAAACATATTCGTAAAGCTCAAGAAGATATTGTAGCGAATACTAACTTGATCAATGAAAAAGCTTCCGAATTATCAGATATGATTGAAGAAGTGCAATATAACTTAGATGAGTATTCTAGAATTACTGATAAAAAATTAGAAAGAACTAATAATGACATTAGTGATTTACAAGATTCTTTCGATAGTCAAAATCGTCAGAATAGAAGAAAATTCTCAGATTTAGAGCAAACTTTGACTCAGATTCAAAACAATGTCAAAGAACTGCATGAACCTAAAGAAGATGAAAAAGGTAAGAAAAAGAAGCGTTAACCTTTTAATTAGTTGAATTGTTTTTTTTAAAGGGGCTTCAACTGAAGCCCCTTTTTATTTATGTTTATATCAACAAAAGAAATAAAACTTTTTTATAAAGGTGCTTCACACTTTAATGATAACCAATATGAAGAAGCGCATCGATTATGGGAATTATTATGGAAGAAAATAGGTAATGAGCCACGTCGTTTAGGACTAAAAATCTTTCTTCAGCTTACAGGTATTCATCAAAATTGCCTTTTGCAGAAATGGGATTCAGTACGCTATTTAATTAAAACCTCTAGTCGCCTAGTCAATGAAAATAGGAATACCTTAGAAGCATATATTGAAGTTAAATCTATAGAAAGATTTCTTACTGTATATAGAGATAAAGAAGTAACACTTAAAGCATTAGATGAAGTTATAATTAAAAGAAATGGGGTAGAGTTCACAAAGACCTCGGAACTAAATGAGCATCTACCCCTTCCACATACCAAAGGTACCAAGCCAGCACCTTGATAGGTTAAAGTAAAAGTTTAATCAACATCATGCAAGATATTTTTTTACTGCAATTAAGATGATATTTATTCACTTGAAGAAAGAAATTAAACGCTGTCTTTTAATAGTATTTAAATAAAAATATTTAATCTTACTGATATTGTAAATAGTATTAATTATCATAATACATTTACATAATAATTTGACAGTTTTGTTAATTTAAAATTTATTTAACAAATTTTAAGTATATTCAAATATGTCTAATGAATAAAATATTTTAATAATTACAAGATAAAATACTAATATGCCAAAATTTAATATTATCGTTAATGGAAAAGCTCATAATATAAAAGTAGATGGCGATATGCCTTTACTTTGGGTATTAAGAGATGAACTTGGATATACTGGAACTAAATATGGTTGTGGTCGTGGTTTATGCGGATCTTGTACTATTCATTTAGATGGAGAGGCTGTACGTGCTTGTATGACTCCTATTGAAAATGCAGATGAATCTACTATCACTACTATTGAAGGTTTATCTGACGATAATTCACACCCAGTTCAGAAAGCTTGGGTTGACCACGAAGTTTCACAATGTGGTTACTGTCAACCAGGTCAAATGATGACTGCTGCCGCATTATTAAATAGAAACGCTTCTCCTGATGATGAAGATATAGATAATGCAATGAAAATGAATCTTTGTAGATGTGGCACATATGATAGAATTCGTAAAGCAATTCATACAGCTAGTAAAAGTAAATAAAAATATGAAATATAATCGCAGAGATTTTTTAAAGATTTCATACTCAGCGAGTATGGGCTTAGTTATTGGTGTGGCTTTACCAATTAAAAACCGTTTAATGAGCGAAGATATTATTAAAGAAACATTTAATCCAAATGTCTGGATTTCAATTCAATCAGACAATACAATTAATATTGTAACTGCTAAATCAGAAATGGGTCAACATATTCGTAGTTCAATACCAATGATTATTGCAGAAGAACTAAATGCAGATTGGTCAAAAGTGAAAGTAGTCCAAGCGGATACACATCCTGATAAATACGGTAGTCAAAGCACTGGTGGCAGTGGATCAATCAGAAGATCTTACATGCGTTTAAGAACAGCCGGCGCATCAGCAAAAGAATTATTAATTCAAGCAGCTTCAATTAAATGGGGCGTTCCACAAAATGAGCTAAAAGCTGAAATGAATGAGGTTTTTCATTCTAAATCAAAAAGATCTATTAAATACGGCGATCTTGTATTAATAGCAGCTAAGCTTGATCCACCTTCTGATCCAAAATTAAAAAATGAAAAAGATTTTACAATAATTGGTAATTCATTACCTGGTTTAGACACTCAATCTAGAGTTAATGGTACAGCAAAATTTGGTCTTGATATTAGAATACCTAATATGCTCTATGCTACAGTAGCAAAATGTCAAACTTTTGGTGGTTCGGTAAAAACTTTTAATGCAAAAAATGCAAAAAAAATAAATGGTGTAAAATATATTTTTGAAGTTGAAGGTGGTATAGCTGTAGTTGCTACTAATACCTGGTCAGCCATAAAAGGGCAACGGGCTCTTGAAATTGAATGGGAACATGGTGATTTCTATTCTTGGGATAGTAAGAAAATTAAAGAAATGATGGAAAATAAATCTGAAAGTAATGCAGTAATTGCTAAAGAAGCTGGTAATATAAAAAATATAAAAAATGATTTATCAATTGAATCTCAATATGAGGTTTCATTTACTTCTCACGCAACAATGGAACCTATGAACTGCGTTGCCCATGTAGATAAAAATTCTGCCGAATTATGGGTTCCGACTCAATCACCTCAGCGTATTCAAAGCTCAATTGCTGAAAAACTAAATCTTAAAATAGAAAAAGTAAAAGTTAATGTCACTCTGATGGGTGGAGGATTTGGAAGGAGATTGTTCTCTGATTTCGTCCCAGATGCTGTTGAAATTTCAAAAAAAATAAATAAACCAGTAAAACTTTTTTGGACAAGAGAAGATGATATGCGTCATGACTTTTATCGTCCAGCCAGCATTCATAAACTTAAAGGATCGCTTTCCGATAACAACAATATTAAGTCTTGGCAACATCGTATAGTTTCTCCATCGATTTCAGGTCAACGTTCACCTGAGCGTTTCAATAACGGCCAATTAGATAGAAGTGCAGTAAATGGTGCTAGTAATTTGCCATATGACATTCCAAATATTTTAGTTGACTATGTAATGACAAATACTGATGTCCCAATTGGTTGGTGGAGATCGGTCTATAATTCTCAAAATGCTTTTGCCAATGAAGTTTTTATTGATGAACTAGCATATAAAGCAGGTGTAGACTCCTTAGAATTCAGGATGAGAATGTTAAATAGTTCACCTAGACACAAAGAGGTCTTAAGGCTAGCAGCTGAAAAAGCTAATTGGGGTCGTACTTTATCAAAAGGTCAAGGTATGGGTTTAGCAGTTCATGAATCTTTTGGTTCTTGGTCAGCACAAGTAGCGATAGTAACTATATCTAAGGATGGAAATATATCAGTTGATAAAATTGTAGCATCTGTTGATTGTGGCACAGTAATTAATCCCGATGGAGTTAAAGCTCAAATGGAAGGATCAATAGTCTATGGTTTAACCTCTACCTTAAAAGGTGAAATAACAATCGATAAAGGTGCTGTCTCTCAATCCAACTTCCATGAATTTGAACTTCTTCAAATGAACGAGATGCCAAAAATTGAAATACATATAGTGCCTAGCTTAGAACCTCCTGGTGGGGCTGGTGAACCAGGGCTTCCACCTGTTGCACCAGCAGTTGCAAATGCTATTTTTAATGCGATTGGTAAAAGAGTTCGCAAGCTTCCAATTAAATCAAAAGATTTAAAAGTTTAATTTTTTTTATATTTTAATAAAATAAATTGAATATTTCTGCAACCATCCTTGCTGCAGGCTCTTCTAAAAGGATGGAGGGAGCTAATAAGTTGTTGTTACTATATAAAGGTGAGACCTTAATTAAAAGAATATCTCAAAATTTGATTAATTCTAATTTAGATCCAGTTTTTATTGTAACAGGCTTTGAACATAAAAAAATACTTAAAACTTTACCTACTTCATTAAATAATATTATTCACAATAAAAATTGGTCAATGGGTATATCTAAATCTATAAATATAGCAATATCTTCATTACCTAGTCATATTGATGGCAATATGTTTATTTTAGGCGATATGCCATTAATTACTGTTAAAACTTTAAATAAGTTAAAATCTGCTTTTAAAATGAAGAATGGAAAAAAAATTATATACGCTGAATATTTAGGAAACCAAGCTAATCCAGTAATCTTTCCAAAAAGCTACTTTGAGCAAATACTTCTTTTAAAAGGTGATAGTGGTTGCAAAGAAATAATAAGTAAAAACAAAGAGGAATCAATTGGCGTACCTATTAATTCATCAGAAGTTATTTTTGATTGCGATACTAAAGATGATTATGACGATTTAGTATCAAATATGGTTATTGATGTCTAAAAATACACTTTTCCTAAAAGAAGCTTTAAGTTTAGAGAGTAAAGAAAAACCTTATGCCATAGCTACAGTGATTAGCGTAAAGGGATCGTCTTCTGGCAAAGTTGGAGATAAAGCAATATTTGATGAAAAAGGTTTTAGAAAGATGGGTTATGTTGGTGGTGGTTGCATAGAAAATAGGGCTTCGGATGCAGCTATAGAAACTTTAATTAACGGAATACCTAAAATTATTGAGATTAATCTTGATAGTAACTCAATAGGAATGGGTATACCATGCGGAGGTAGTATGTCTATACTTGTTGAACCAAAAATGATTGATTCTGTTATTTTAATTAGGGGAGAGGGTAGCATCGTTGAATGTTTATGTAAAATAGCTAAACTATTGAATTTTAAAATAATCATTCATACTGCTGAAAATCATATTCACTCTTCCAAAACTAATGAAGAGCTTTTTCCAAATGCAGATAAGATTATAACTAAAGATTTACAAATTGATAAGATAGATGGCAATATTGATTATTTTATTTTAGCTACTCATCATAGCGATGATGATAAAATAGCTTTAGCAGCAATTAAAAAAGGAATTAATTATGTCGGTGTAATTGCAAGTCAAAAAAAGGCTGATCTTATAAAAAAATATTTATTAGATAATAATATAACAGATTCTCGATTAAATAATCTTTATACCCCTATTGGTTTAGATTTAAATGCAAGAACTCCCGAAGAAATAGCCCTTAGCATACTATCAGAAATAGTGATGTTAGAGAATGGAGCTTCAGGAAAACAAATGAAAAGTATGAAAAGATAGAAAAGAATTTGATTTAGCTGTATCCTTTAAATGCAATAATAATTATATATAATATAAAATTGTGCCGGAGGGGGGACTCGAACCCCCACATCTTTCGATACGCGAGTTTGAGTCGCGCGCGTCTACCAATTCCGCCACTCCGGCAGGTCTGAATTTATCAGTTTATCTATTTTTAAGTCAAGGTCATAGAATTGTATTATGTAAGAATTAATTCTATATTCTTAATACAATAATTAGCGTATGCAGCGGTATACGAAGTTTGTTTTAATATCTAATTAAGGTTAAAGATTATGCTAACATCAAATATTTTACTCAAAAATGCTGAAGAATACCCTAATGAACCAGCAATCTCAATAAAAGATTTCAGTAATAATTGGCAAACTGATAACTGGAGTGATTTAAAAAATCATGTTTTTAAAATTGCTCAATCTTTAATTCATTTAGGAATAAACCCAAATGATAAAATCAGCATTTATAGTTATAATCGCAAAGAATGGTCTTACGTTTATGCAGCAACACAAATGATAAGATCAGTATCAGTAGGTGTTTACCATACTTGTTCGCCTGAAGAAGTTAATTGGATCGTAAGTAATTCATGCTCTAAAATTGTTTTTGTTGGTCATAATCCAAGCGATAATGGTGAGAAAGATAGAATGCCAATCAATCGTATACTTCCAATTTTAGATTCTTTAGAAGTTGTTGAAAAAGTTGTTTTAATGGAAGGTGTAGAATCTATTTCACATGATAAAATAGTCACATGGGACGAATTCATCTCTTATGGTGCAAACATTGAGGAAGAGAAGATTCAAAGTAGACTGAAAAAATTAAATAGCGATGATACTTCTGCATTAATATATACTTCTGGAACCACTGGTAATCCAAAAGGAGTTGAGCTAACTCATGGCAACTGGGAGTTTCAACTAGAAGCACTAAATGATATTTTAAAATTTAAACAAGGTGAAAAATATGTATCTTGGCTTCCCTTAGCGCATGTTTTTGGACAATTAGTAGATAACCATACATGGATAAAAGATGCTCTACATTTGCATATTGTTGATAATCCATTGAATGTTGTTGATTATGCCAAGGAAGTAAAACCTCATCTTTTTATTGGAGTTCCTAGAATTTATGAAAAAATATATTCTAACTTAAAATCAGCTATAGATAACAAAGCCATATTAAAAATAGGTTTAAAAATACCAGGATTATCAAATGTTTTTAAAAAGAAATTAAAAGAAGCTGTAGGATTAGTAAACGTTCGCTACGCAGCAACTGGAGCAGCACCAATAAACCCAGATATATTAAAACTTTTTCATAGCTTAGGCATTCCACTTTTTGAAGGTTATGGCATGACTGAAAATGCCGCTGTAGCTACATCTAATCATCATAAACATAATAAAATTGGTACAGTTGGAATGCCTCAAAAAGATACTGAGGTTAAAATTTCAAATGACGGTGAAATTCTCATTAAAGGTAAACATGTTATGAAAGGTTATTTTAATAATATTGAGGCAACAAATCAAGATTTAAGAGACGGCTGGCTTTATACTGGAGATATTGGAAAGATAGATTCAGATGGATTTTTATCAATAACCGGTAGAAAAAAAGAAATATATGTAAGTTCAGGTGGGAAAAATATAGCACCTTTAGTTATTGAAGAGACTATGAAGTCAATAACTATTATTTCTCAATGTTTTCTTGTTGGTGATGGACGTAAATACTGCTCAGCATTGTTTACACTTGATCTAGGAGTAATTCTAAGAGATAAGGTGGGTATAGAAGCTCATAAGATTCCTAAAGATCCCGGCGCGCAACTAAGTCTATTGCAAAAAAAAGGAGAGGTCTTAGAAGATTATACAGACAGTAAAGATATTTTTAATGAAATAGAAAAATCTGTAATCGAACTTAATGGTAAATTTTCAAATCCAGAGCAAATTAAGAAATTTTCAATTTTACCACGAGATTTCACGATTGACGATGGTGAATTAACGCCAACACTTAAGATAAGACGTAAGCAAATAGCTGAAAATTGGTCATCAATTATTGATTCAATGTATACTGATTAGTAGTGGAAAATATAACGTTATTAGGTTGTGGTACCTGGGGTAGTGCATTAGCTCAGGTTCTTGCTGGAAATGGTCATAATGTAAATGCATGGCACTATAAGGGTGAAACTGTTATCTCTATGGCTAATTCACGAAAGCACCCCAATCTTAATGGGTTTGAATTTCATAAAAACATAACTTTTGATAGTAATCTTGAGAGTTTAGTTAAAAATACTAAATGTTTAATTATTGCTGTTCCTTCACATAGTGTAAGAGAAGTAATGATGAAAATTTTAAATCATTTAACAAGTAATACAATCATAGTAAATGTTTCAAAAGGTATAGAAAATGATTCATTAAAAACTATGAGTGAAGTTATTTGTGAAGTAACTAGTAAAGATTTATCAAAAATAGTAACACTTTATGGACCTAGCCATGCAGAAGAAGTTATTGCTAAACATCCCACGACATTAGTTTCTGCTTCCACTAATAATGATTCTGCTTCATTTGTTCAAAATATTTTTTCTTCAAGGGTATTACGTGTTTATACAAATAATGATATTTATGGAGTAGAGTTAGGTGGTTCTTTGAAAAATGTAATTGCTATAGCTACTGGAATATGTGATGGTATTGGGTTTGGTGACAATACTAAGGCCGCTCTATTAACAAGAGGTATAGCTGAAATAACTCGTTTAGGTGTTGCTATGGGTGCTAATCCTGAGACATTTAGTGGTCTTAGTGGCATTGGTGACTTAATTGCAACATGCTTAAGTAAGCATAGCAGGAATAGGTTTGTAGGTGAAGAAATAGGCAAGGGTAGAAAGTTGACAGAAATACTAAATGAAATGAATATGGTTGCTGAAGGTGTGAAAACTACCAAATCAGTATATGATTTATCAAGTAAACATGAAATAGATATGCCTATATGTAGAGGAGTTAATGATATATTATTTAATGGAGAAAATCCAAAAAGTAAAGTAATTGAGTTAATGACTAGAGATCTTAAAAAAGAACAAAATCAATAGATTGAATTATATGAATCAATAGATTATTAATATTTGAGATGCCCCTGTAGTTCAATGGATAGAATAAATCCCTCCTAAGGATTAGATACTGGTTCGACTCCAGTCGGGGGTACAAGGCTTTTCTCGAATATTTTGGTAAAATAATCAACTAATATTATAAATTTATTAGCCAATTTATGTTTGTAAATCTATATTTTAACGAGGAGAATAAATGTTAAAACCAAAGCGTAAAATTTTAAGTCAAGAAATAGAGAATGACCCTTTTATAGAGACGTTATTCTCTATTAAACAACATTTTAATTTTCATAAAAAAATCTATTTTCGTTCTATTGCTGCATTTATTATTATACTGCTTATTATTAGTTTTTTGCTGAGATCTCAATCAACAAATTCTAGCAATGCATCAAACACATTAAATAAAGCAATGGTGTTTATGTCACAAGAGGACAATCTTAATGCTATGATATTCTTGCAAGAGGCAAATGATAAATATTCAAATACTGATGCTGGATTAGACGCATCATATTATCTGGGTAAAATTCACTTTGATAGAGAAGATTATATTCTATCTAAAAGTTATTTAAAAGAATACATCAATAAGGGTAGTAATAAATTGTTACTTGGAGCATCTTGCCAGGCATTAGCTAATATTTATACAATTAGCAATGAATTGGAAAATGCTATTAAATATCAAAGACTTCAGTTAAAGTATATTAATTCAAATATAGATAAAGCTTATGCAAATATTAATATAGCAAAATTATCATTTAATATGGGTGATACACTTTCTGCTAAAATATTAATCGAACAAGTAATTAAAGAAAATTCTGAAAATTTTAAAATTATTCAATTAGCTGAGCAAGCAAACGGAGAAATTTTAGCAAAGTAGTCTATTCAATTAGTCTTTGAATAACTTCATTTAAAATGTAAGTTCTCGCCTGAAAAGTGGGTTATCTGACCCACTTTTCTTTTAATTAGACATATGCTTAGCTTAAAAGAAAATATTGCAAAGGTTATACCTGATAGTTTGTTTTTTTTAGATTTAGTAGAATACAAAGCTCAATCTAAAATAAAAATTATTATCGATAGTATGCAGTCGATTGATTTACAAACTACAACTTCAATTGCGCGTGATATTCGTAATTCTGAAATAATTTCATTTGAATATCCAGGTGGTGTTCAAATAGAAGTTACTTCACCAGGTATAGATGCACCTCTCGTGCATCCTTTTCAATATGAGAAAAACATTAATCGTTCTTTAAATATTAAAACATTTGAAAACATAGAACCTTTTTTACTCAAGCTAACCGATGTTTATAAAGATAGCTTTGAAGGGACATTAGTCACTGGTGTTAAAAGCCGTTATAAGTTCGACGAAATTGAATCGGCTAAAATACAAATCAAATTCTAACTGATTTAGGAGGCGTTTTGGTAAATAGAGAATTAATTGAAGTATTTTCAGAGATAGCTCGTGAGAAAAATGTTGAGCGTTCTGAATTAGGATCTATTCTTGAAGGATTATTTCTTCATCTTGTAGAACGAGAAAGAGGAGATTCAAGCAATTGTAGTGTAATTGTAAATCTTGATAAAGGAGAATTTGAGATTTATGTTGAAAAAACTATAGTAGATGATATTGAAGATCCTGTAATGGAGATTACATTAGAAGAGATTGCTCAAGTAGACGCTGAGATGGCAAATGACCTTGAAATTGGTGATACTTACGTTGAAATAATTGACCCATTAATATTTGGACGTAGAATGATCCACATGGCAAAACAGTTTTTTTCTCAAAGATTGCAGGACGTAGAGAAAAAATATATTTATGAAGATTATGCAAATAGAGTCGGTGAGATTGTTATAGGTACCGTTCATCAAGTTCAGCGAGATAATGTATTCGTCAATATTGATCATGCCGAGCTAAGAATGCCGCGTAAAGAGCAAATAAAGTCTGAAAGATATCGTAGGGGTGACTCAATTCGTGCTGTGATTAAATCTGTAGAGATTACATCAAGAGGTCCTGATATAGTAATTTCAAGAAGTGATAATCATTTTTTATATAAAATGTTTGAAATGGAAGTTCCTGAAATTGAAGATAATGTAATCGAAATTAGCTCTATTGCCCGTAACCCAGGCGAAAGAGCAAAGATTATTGTTCGATCAAACGATAGAAGAATTGATCCAGTTGGAGCCTGCGTTGGAATGAGAGGAAGTCGTATTCAAGCAATTGTTAGAGAATTAAATAATGAAAAAATTGATATTGTAAACTACAGTGAACAGTCAGAAATACTTATTTCTCGAGCATTATCACCTGCAAAACCTTTAGATCTTTACATTGACGATGATCGTAAATATTGTATAGCAATTTTTGATGATGATGATCTTGAGCTAGCTATAGGACGAGGTGGTGTAAATGTTAATCTAGCTTCGACTGTTACAGAATATAGAATTGATGCCTTTGGCAAACGCGAATATGAGAGTAAACAAAACGAGCAAGAGACATTACTTAGTGATATAAAAAATATGCCGAAAAGGCCTATTAAGCCTCTAGCTGAGAATGAAATTAAGACAGTTTCAGACCTTTTAAACAGCGATGAAGAAAAACTTATTGAAATAAAAGGTGTCACAGAATCATCACTCGAGAAGGTCTATGATGCTGTGCAAGCTTTTGTAGAGGAGAATCAATCTCGAGAGTCAACTGAAGATCAAATTGAAGAAGTGACCCCGGATAAAGAGAATAATACTGAATTAGAGAAAGTAGAATCATAATTTTATGGCAAAACGAAGAATCTTTCAAATAGCTAAAGAACTTAATATATCTCATACTGATATACTTTCTTTCCTCAAATTGAAAAATATTGATGTGGTTAGTCACATGGCACCGATTGAAGAAGATATTTATCAAATTATCCTCGCTGAATTCCACAAAGATAAAGAATCCGTTGAGCGTTATAGAAAAGAACAAGTTCGAAGAGAAATTCATGATACCCGTATACTCGACAGACAAAAAGAACATAAAAAGCTAAATATATTAACCATAGATGAACAAAGAAAGCTTGAACTAAAAGAACGCGAGAAAGTTCAAGAAGAAGAGAAGAAGAAAGAGGACGAAGCACGTAATCTTGCTTTAAAGCAAGAGGAAATTGCTATTGCAGAGGCTGAGAAAAAGCAAGTACAAGAAAAAGAAATTCAAAAAGAAAAAGAGCAAGTTAAAAAGACTGATTCTGAGCCAAAGCCTAAGAAAAAATTAAGAAAAATTCATCTATCTTCAATAGAGTCTCAAGTTGGAAAAGGTAATTCACAAAGAAAAACTGACAATAAATCCACAGCTGAAATTAAAAAAGATAAAAGTGCGGCAGAAACTGTTAGAAAGATTACTGCAAAGATTGATATTAGGTCAAAAAAGAAAACTTATAAAAAAGAAAAAGATTCTAGTGAAGAAAACCTAGAAGAAATAGAATTTAAGCCTATAAAAGTTGCTGAATTTTCTAATGTTGATGAATTATCAAAAATTTTTGAAACTCGATCAAACGATATTATTCAAAAATGTATGAGTTTAGGTATCCTGGCTACTATCAATCAACGTTTAGACTGGGATTTAATTGAGTTATTAGCTGAAGAATTTGGTTACAAAGCTGAAAAAATGGAAGATGTTGGCGAAGAGCTTTTTACACTAGAAGATACTGAAGAAGATTTAAAAAATGCGGTTAGTAGACCCCCTGTTGTTACTGTGATGGGACATGTAGATCATGGCAAAACATCTCTTTTAGATTATATTCGAGAGACAAATGTTGTCGGTGGTGAGTCAGGCGGTATTACTCAACATGTAGGTGCTTATAGGGTTGAACTTAAAGATGGTAATGATGTTACTTTTTTAGATACTCCAGGACATGAAGCTTTCACAGCTATGAGAGCTCGGGGTGCTCAAGTCACAGATATCGTTGTTCTTGTTGTAGCTGCGAATGATGGAGTAATGCCTCAAACTAAAGAGGCTATTGGCCATGCTAAAGCTGCTGAGGTACCTCTAATAATAGCAATTAATAAAATTGATTTACCTGATGTTGATTTGGAGCGTGTAAAAAGAGAATTGTCCGAAAATGACGTTCTTGTCGAAGATTGGGGTGGTAAAATACAAGCCATTCCAATATCTGCTAAAACAGGTCAAGGTGTTGATGATTTATTAGCTTCAATGATAGTTGAATCAGAAATGTTAGAGTTAAAAGCTAATGTCGACACATTAGCTCGTGGTACAGTAGTTGACTCAAAACTAGACAAGGGACATGGTCCAATTGCAACTGTTTTAGTCCAAAAAGGTTCATTGAATGTTGGCGATCCTTTTATCTGTAATAATATACCCGGAAAAGTTCGTGCAATGATGAATGAGAGAGGTCAAAGAATAAAACAGGCAGGTCCTTCTGATGCTGTTCAAGTACTTGGTTTTGATCAAGTACCTCAATCAGCTGATATATTTGCAGTAATAAAAGATGAAAAAGAAATAAAAAGAATAGCTTCTGAAAGACAGAGATTAAAGCGAGAGATTGATCAGAAAAAAATAGCTACTCAATCACTTGATGGAATGTCTGCATTAATTAAAGAAGGCGCAATTAAAAACCTTCCAATTATTATTAAAGGTGATGTTGATGGCTCAATTGAAGCACTTTCAGAGCAATTAAGTAAAATAGCAAATGATGAAGTTGGAGTTCGAGTTATTCATAAATCTGTTGGAATGGTTTCTGAATCTGATGTTTTATTAGCGTCAGCTTCGAGTGCCGTAATTATAGGATTCCATGTACAAGTTTCTTCAAATGCTAAACTTTTAGCACGACAAGAAGGCGTTGACATAAGATCTTACAATGTTATTTATAACGCAGTGGAAGAAGTCACTCTTGCTTTAGAAGGTCTATTAGAACCAGAAAAAGTAGAGGAAAATTTAGGAAAAGCAATTGTGCAAGAACCATTTAAAATACCAAAGATTGGTTTTATTGCCGGTTCTAAGGTTTTAGAAGGTACAATAGTAAGAAATGCAAAAGCACGCGTTCTTAGAGAAGATGAAGAAATTGCCAATGGTGAAATAAATTCACTGAAGCATCTGAAAGATGATGCTAAGGAAATGAGAGAAGGTTTTGAGTGCGGTATCGGACTAGACAATTTTTCAAAATTTAAAGAAGGTGATATTATAATTTGCTACGAAATAAAATCTATTAAAAGAACATTAAAGCTCAATTGAGATCTGAAAGACCCTACAAAAGAACTGATAGGGTAGCGAATGAAATCCAAACGATTCTTGGGAAGATCCAAACTCAGTTTATAGATTTATCAGATCTTGGATTTGTAACTATTTCTAATGTTATTGTTTCACCTGATTTAAAATATGCTAAAATATTCTTTAGTGTTGTTCAAAAAAAGAAACCAATTAAAGAAATTGAGAGCAATTTGAATTCAAAGGCTAAAGCATTTAGAAAATACCTTGGACAGCAATTAAGAATAAAATTTACACCTAAATTAAAATTTTATTATGACGACACTATTAAGTATACAGAAAAACTAGACACTCTTTTTCATAATTTAGAAAGTAAATGATAAGTTTTGATTTATAGTATTTATAAGCCTGTTGGTTGGACTAGTTTTGATGTAGTGAAAAAGATAAAAGGTATTACTAGAGAAAGTAAGGTTGGACATGCTGGCACCTTAGATCCTTTTGCTGAAGGAGTCTTGATTATTGGTACTGGGAAAGATACAAAAAAATTATCTGATATATCTTCTACTGCTAAGTCCTATAGGGCAACATTAAAACTGGGTGAGACAACAGAGACTCTTGACAATGAAGGCCCAATTATAAAAACAAATGATATTCCAGACTTTGACAAACTTAAGGTTGAAAAAGTATTGTTAAGTTTTAAAGGTAATTATATTCAAACTCCACCGATGTTTTCAGCTAAGCGTGTAAATGGTGTAAGGCTTTACAAGCTTGCTCGTAAAAATATTAAGGTTTCTAGAGAACCTATTCAATTGGAAATATTAGATATTACACTTAATAATTGTACAGACAATGAAATAGATTTTTCAGTGACATGCTCTAAAGGGACCTATATTCGTGTATTAGGTCAAGATATAGCAATTAAACTTAAAACTATTGGATATTTAACAAAATTAGTAAGGATTAAAGTAGGTCCTTATATGGTTGATGATTCTACTTCAATTAAAAGTTTTGAGGAAGAATGGAAGTCTATAGATCATTAGATAAAATTCCAATTTTACCAAGTAGTGTTGTAACTATTGGTACTTTTGATGGTTGTCATCGAGGACACCAAGAAGTAATTAAAAAAGTTGTGTCAACAGCACAGTTGATAAATAAAAAATCAGTACTAATAACTTTTAATCCTCATCCAAGACATATATTGCAAGAAGGTAATAAATTACCTATGCTAATGCATGTTAGTAAAAAATTAGAAATTTTAAAATCATTAAATATAGATGTTGTTATATTAATTCCTTTCAATAAAGAATTTTCAAATGTTAAAGCAGACGATTTTCTTTTTGATGTAGTTATAAAACATTTTAAACCTTCTTCGGTAATAATTGGTTATGATCACCATTTCGGTTTTGAGCGACAAGGCAGTCCTCTTTTTTTAAGAGATTTTGGTAAAGAGAATGGCTTTAACGTTGATGTACTAGAGCCTATATCTGATGAGAATGTTGTAATCTCAAGCACACATATAAGAAATCTTATAAAAGAAGGCTTTGTCAGGCGAGCTTCTTTTGAATTAGGTTGGGTATTTGGTTTTGAATCTAAAGTTATTGAAGGCGCAGGAAGGGGAAAAGATCTTGGATATCCTACTGCTAACTTTGTTCCAGTAGAACAGAATCAATTAGTTCCAGCTAATGGGGTTTATTTTATACGCGGAAGGATTAATGAGAATAATCTATATGGAATGTGTAACTTAGGCATTCGACCTACCTTTAATGAGACGGATTTCGTAATGGAAGTTCACTTCTTTGATCTAATGTCGAATGATATTTATGGTGAAAAAATCACTGTTGAATTTTTAGAGCGGATTCGAGATGAAAAAAAATTTTCTAATCCCAATAAATTAATAGAACAATTAAATAAAGATAAACAAAACTGCATTAGTTTAATGCAGAAGTATAATTAGGAGAAAAAATGTCCTTAAAAAATGATCAAATAAAAGACATTGTAAAAGAATTTGGAAAAGATGATAAAGATACGGGTTCATCTGAAGTTCAAATCGCATTATTAACAGCAAGGATCAGATCATTAACTGAACATGCTAAAGATAATAAAAAAGATAATCATTCCCGACGTGGATTAGTTTTGTTGGTTTCACAGAGAAAAAAACTTATAAAATATCTTCGTCGTACAAATCCCGAGTCATATATAAAATTAACAGAAGAATTATCAATCCGTCGAAATTAAGAAGAAATAAGAGAATAAAATGAAAAAACAAGAAATGTTACTTAATGGTAGCACTTTATCCATTGAGACAGGCAAGGTTGCTCGTCAATCGTCTGGTTCAGTTATCGTTACTCATGGCGAAACTGTTATTTTAGTAGCTGTTAATGCAGCTTCTAAAGCAAGAGAAGATATAGATTTTTTTCCACTTCAAGTAGAATACCGTGAACGTCACTATGCTGGAGGTAAAATCCCTGGTGGATTTTTTAAGCGTGAAGCTCGTCCATCTGAACATGAAATTTTAACTAGTCGTCTTACAGATAGACCTATAAGACCACTTTTTCCTAAATCATTTAAAAATGAAACACAAGTTATCATAACTGTCATGTCAAGTGATGGTGAGCATATGGCAGATACTCTTGCAGGCGTAGGTGCCTCTGCCGCGCTTATGATTTCAGACATTCCATTTGAAGGACCAATCGCAACAGTAAAAGTTGGTCGTGTAAATGATGAGTTTATCGTAAATCCAACTAGGTCTCAAATGGATGAGTCAGATATGGAAATTATTGTTTCAGGAAACGATGAAACTATTGTCATGGTAGAAGGAGAAGCAGAGCTTATTACTGAAGAAGAATTTATAGATGCGATGAAATTTGCTCATGGCCCTATTAAAGACCTTATTGAACTACAAAATAAATTAATTGCTGAAATTAAAGTAGTTAAAAGAGAGGTTCCTGAAGAGGATACAAATGAAGAACTTGAAAAAGCGGTCCTTGAATTAGTCTCAAAGAAAATTGATACAGCAATTAAAACTGCCGATAAAGCTGACAGAGAGGTTTTAATTACTGCTTTAAAAGATGAGTCTTTAAGTGCATTTGAAGAAACTTATCCAGAATCAGCAAAAATGATAGCTACTATTGTTAATAATGAGCTAAAGAAAGCATTTAGAGAGCAAATCCTCGCTGAAGGAAAACGTTCAGATGGAAGGAAAACAACCGATATTAGACAAATTAGTGTTGAAACAAATATTCTTCCAAGAACCCATGGTTCAGCATTGTTTACTCGCGGTGAAACACAAGCCATTGTTGTTATGACGATGGGCACTCCAAGAGAAGAACAAATTATTGATAGTATGGATTTAGATCATAAAAAGAAATTTTATCTCCACTACAACTTTCCTCCTTACTGTGTTGGTGAGACAGGCAGGGTTGGCTTTACAAGTAGAAGAGAAATTGGTCATGGTAACTTAGCTGAGCGAGCTATTAAACGAATTTTACCTGATTACGAAGATTTTCCTTATACAGTAAGAATTGTATCTGAAATCACCGAATCAAATGGTTCATCATCAATGGCCTCAGTTTGTGGTGGTTCACTGGCATTAATGAGTGCTGGAGCGCCAACTAAAGGTCATGTCGCTGGAATTGCGATGGGTTTAATTAAAGATGGCGACAGATATGCAGTGTTAAGTGATATACTTGGTGCTGAAGATCATCTTGGGGATATGGACTTTAAGGTTGCTGGAACTAGAGATGGCATATCAGCAATCCAATTAGATCTTAAGATTCAAGGTATTACTTTTGAATTAATGGAAGAAGCTCTAGCTCAAGCTAAAGCTGGTCGTAATCATATTTTAGATATTATGTACGAATCAGTTCCTAAGCCTCAAGAAATGTCTAAGTATGCTCCAAAGATACTTTCATTGCAAATTAATCCAGAAAAGATTGGTGGCTTAATTGGTCCTGGTGGCAAAACGATTAAAAAAATAATAGCCGATACAGAATGTGATATCAATGTTGATGATGATGGAATAGTAACTGCAGCTAGTTTAGATCTCAAAAAATGTCAAGAGGCTATTGAAATAGTTAGGGCTATCACATTAGAACCAGAAGTTGGGATGGAGTTTGATGGTAGCGTAACAAGATTAATGACATTTGGAGCTTTCGTTGAGTTTGCACCAGGTCGTGAAGGCCTAGTTCACATCTCTGAATTAGAATGGCAGAGAGTTGAAAGAGTTGAGGACGTAGTAAAGCCAGGTGATCCAATTCGAGTAAAATTAATAAAAGTTGATGATCAAGGACGCTTAGATTTTAGTAGAAAAGCTTTACTCGAAAAGCCTGAAGGCTATGTTGAACGTCCACCTCGTGAGCGAAGCGATAGTCGTGGAGGAAGACAAGGTGGCGGTGGACGACGTCCCTTTAATAAACGTCGTTAGTAGGTTGTAAATGGTGAAGCAAATACCGGTTTCAAATCGTGCTTCCCAAATAGAATATGCAATCCGTGACGTAGTAGTCCCGGCAACTGCATTAGAAGCCGAAGGTCACAATATTATAAAGCTAAACATTGGTGATCCTTTAGCGTACCCAGGTCTTCCAACACCTAATCATATGGTTGAAGCTTACCAAAAAGCTATTATTGATCAAAAAAATGGTTATTCATCCGCATATGGAATAGAAGAGTTAAGATCAGCGATCGCTGAAAATGAACGTTCTAAAATAAATGGTGGGTGGAATTGCGCGCCGGATGATGTATACGTTTGTCATGGAGTAACTGAAGCTCTTCAAATTATATTTGCTGCTTATCTAGGTGATGGAGATGAAGTATTAGCGCCTGGCCCTCATTATCCTCCTTATATGGCTTATCCTCAAGTTTATGGTGGTAAGACTGTAGAGTATCGTCTCGACCCCAATAATGGATGGTCAATTGACATAGAAGATTTGAAATCTAAAATGAATGATAGGGTTAAGCTTTTAGTTTTAATAAATCCAAACAATCCTACCGGCAATGTAATTAAAAAAAGTGAATTAGATTCAATTATTGATTTAGCATCTAAGTATGAAAATTGCACTATTATCTCAGATGAGATTTATGATAGATTAAATTTTAATGGAAATCATTTTAGTGCAGCATCGAGATCTAAAAATGTTCCAATTATAACACTAAATGGTGTCTCGAAAGTTTACTATGCGCCGGGTTGGCGTATAGGTTATATGGCATTTCATGACCCAAAAAAGAATTCATTAGATGTTTTGGACGGTATTGAAAGATTGCTACGCTCAAGACTTTGCGCTTCGACTCCTGCTCAATATGGTTATTTAGCTGGACTCCAAGGCGAAGATAGCTGGATGAATGGTTACTTAGCTGAAATAAAGAAGCGAAATGATTACTGTATTGATCGTATTAATAATATACAAGGCCTTTCAGTTCAGCCTCCAGAAGGTGCTTTTTATATGTTTGTTAAGCTCACTGACCCTTATTGGTATAAAAATGATAAAAAATTTGTACTTCAACTATTACATGAGCAACATGTTTTAACTGTGCATGGTTCAGGATTCTCGAATATCTATGGCAAAGGTCACTTCAGAATAGTATTTCTTCCTACTAAAGAAATACTAAAAGATGCTCTAGATAGGATAGAAAAATTTCTATCTAAAAATAACAACTAAACAATATTCTATATGCAACTATAACTATTGATAGTTGACAATATCTTAATTAATATAAAGTATTAGTTTAACAGGATATTTTAATGGAAAACCCCACAAATTCAATAAAAAAACTTTATTACTCAATCGGTGAAGTAGGTAAAGTAACCGAGTTAAAGCAATATGTTCTAAGATATTGGGAAACTGAATTTAAGCAATTAAAGCCGTCAAAAAATAAAGCTGGCAATAGAACATATAGGCAAAAAGATATTGATCTTATTTTAAATATAAAAGATTTACTATATAATCAAAAGTTCACTATTGATGGTGCTCGTAAAATGTTATCTGCAGAGCAATCTATACCTAACGATGATTCTAAAATTCAATCAAACCCCGAAGTTGATTTAGATGTATTAATAAAAATACGTACTGAATTAAAGTCAATTTTAGAAGATATTAGAAAAAATTAAACGGGGCGTGGCGCAGTCCGGTAGCGCACTTGGCTGGGGGTCAAGTGGTCGCAGGTTCAAATCCTGTCGCCCCGACCACTTTTTTAGAAAATAAACCCATTTTTACGAACCATCTTTTACTGTATCGGACTTTTTTGTTTGTGGGATGATAAGTAGTTAATATTTTAAAATTTGTGATTTCTTATCTTCATCTTTATTTATTCTTTTATTAAACTTGGCCCAAAGTTTAAGCAATTAAATTATACTTTCACGTTCGACATATATTATATCTATTATTTATTTAACTAACTAACTATATAGGGTTTTACATTGATAACAGCTAGCGGAATAACAGTTCAATTTGGTCAAAAACCTCTTTTTGAAGATATAAACATAACCTTTTCGAAGGGGAATGTTTATGGACTGATAGGTGCAAATGGATCTGGTAAGTCAACATTCATGAAAGTTCTTTCAGGTGATTTAGATCCAACATCTGGTAATGTGAGTGTTCAAAAAGATAGACGTGTATCAATGCTGTCACAAGATCAATTTGCGTTTGAAGAAACAAATGTTATGGATTGTGTAATGATGGGATATAAAAAATTATGGTCTATTAAAAAAGAAAGAGATCGTATTTATGCTTTAAATGAAATGACTGAAGCAGAAGGACTGAAAGTTTCTAACTTGGAAATTGAGTTTGCTGATATGAATGGATATAGCGCAGAATCTGATGCTAGCGAATTACTTCTTGGCTTAGGAATAACTATTGAAGAGCAATCTTTAATAATGAAAAATATTTCTCCAGAAAGAAAATTGAAAGTCTTATTAGCTCAAGCTTTGTTTGGTGAACCTGATATTTTACTTTTAGATGAACCGACTAACAATTTAGACCTTGATAATATCTCATGGCTTGAAGAAACGTTAAAAGATAGTGATAGCATGATGATAGTAATTTCACATGATAGACACTTTTTAAATAATGTTTGTACTCATATGATAGATCTTGATTATGGAAAGCTTCAAACTTATAATGGTAATTATGACTTTTTTATGGTTGAATCAGCTCTATCTAAAACCTTACTGTTAAATGAGAATACTAAAAAAGAAGCTAAAATTAAAGAGTTAGAATCTTTTGTCAGAAGATTTTCAGCCAATGCTTCTAAAGCTAAACAGGCAACTTCTAGAGCTAATCAGTTAAAAAAAATTAAACTTGATGATGTTAAAAGATCTAGTCGTGTCTATCCATTCATTCAATTTAATCAAAATAAAAAAGTCTATAATTCTGCTCTCGAAGTAGAAAAGTTAAATAAAAGTTTTGATAATTTAGATGTTATTAAAAAGTTTTCAGTTAATATTGAGTCTGGTGAACGAATCGCTATTATAGGAAATAATGGAATCGGTAAATCTACTCTACTTAGATGCTTTATGAATGATTTGCAAATAGACTCTGGTAAAGTTATTTGGAACAAAAATGTCAATATTGGTTATTTTGCGCAAAATCATAATGAAGAATTTAAGTATGATATTTCACTCATTGACTGGATGGCTAAATGGGGACAAAAAGGTGATGATATGCAAGTGATAAGAGGAACGCTTGGACGACTACTTTTCTCACAAGATCACATTGACAAATCAATTAAGGTTTTATCGGGTGGTGAGAAAAGGCGAATGATATTTGGTAAAATTATTCTTCAAAAACCAAATGTCATAGTTTTAGATGAACCAACAAACCATCTTGATATGGAGTCCATTGAGTCATTGAATCTAGCTTTAAGTAGATTCGAAGGGACAATAGTCTTTGCTAGCCATGATAGAGAATTCATATCATCATTAGCCACTAGAATTATTGAAATTAAAGATGATAAGATTACTGATTATTCTTCGAATCACGAACTTCTTCGATCTCAAGTATAAAATTATCTAAAAATATTTATCTAGTTTTTTACTTGTGTCGGTTCTTCAATAATATTTAACATCTCTACTTCAAATACCATTACAGCCATAGGTCCACCAGGTCCATCACCTTGACCATAGCCTAGATGACCAGGGATGAATAATTTATAAGTGCTACCAATATTCATTAACTGAAGACCCTGAGAGAACCCTGGAACTACACGACTTACAGGGAAGACTGCTGGTTCACCTCTATCGTAAGAACTATCAAACTTTGTGCCATCTATTAACTTTCCAGTATAATGAATCTGGACACTTTCATTTGACTTAGCTTTTGGCCCAGAACCTTCTTTGATAACTTTATATTGAATTCCACTTTTATGTTCAATCACTCCATCTACTTTAAGGTTCTCATCTAAAAATTTTCCACCTTCAACAATATTAAGTTTTTCTTTATCCATTCGATACTTTGGAACTGTGATGTCATTATACTTTTTAATGACAGCTAATCTTTCTTTGTCAGAAAGAAAAAGTTCATTTCCAACTCTATAATCTTCAATCGCTGTTGAAAGCATATCATGGTCAATATCTTTGAATTGCTCTTCTAGCCTCATAGCAACATCTAAGCCAATTGCATAACTTACAGAGTCGATATGATTATCAAATCTTTTTTTTGATTTATCTTGAGTTGTTTTAATTGAGTCATTGCTGCAAGATGTGATTATCAAACCAAATAAAAGTAGAGATGTTAAATTCTTCATTGTTTTCCTTAAAAATAGTGGCCAAGAATATCCATAAATCATAGTTATCAAGCAATAGCTATAATAAGATCATTAAACTATTTATTTGATGTAAATACAAATTAAATTCTGGGCCTATGTTCGATTCATTTATTTTTGATATAGCATTTATTCAAACAACTTTTGTTTTTGTCTTGCTTATTGCAATTGCATTGTGGCAAAAACTAAAACAGTTTATTAGAATTATGTGTGGTATATATTTAATCTTTTTAGTTTTTTCAATATTTGATTCTAGTAGTAATGATAACGCTATAATCATAAAAAATATTGATGGAAAGACTGATACTGTAATGCATAAAAATTTAAATGAGATTTATTTAGTCGATCAAAAAGAATTAAGTGCCTCTGATATAGATTTAAAACCCATAGATAAAATATCCGCCAAAACCGCAAAGGACGATTCTAAGCTTTCTGATAAAAAAACAATAAATCTATTAAATAAGTATACACTTAATTCTAAAAATAAAATAAAAGATGGTTTAATTATTCCAGATAAAGTGGCTCAGTCTCAAATAGCTAGTGGTAAAACGATAAAAATAAAATACTTTAAACTGGGTAGAGGCTTAAAAAACAGGGAGCTTATCGATATTGACTCAACTTTTTATACGGATGATGAACGAATTTACTGTTTGACTAATATCCAAAATCAAAATAATGATATAGTAATTTTTCATAATTGGTATAGAAATAACAAATTGTTATCAAAAATACGTATGGAAATTGGACGGTCTTATAATTGGCGAACATGGAGTTATATTAATGTAAATAACAAACGAGCAGGTGATTGGAAAATTGTAGTCACGGATTCACTTAATGTACGGCACGATTCATTATTCTTTAATATTGAAAACACTTTAGAATAAGATGAAATGGATTAAAGATCTTTATAATTGGGTTTTAAAATGGTCTAATTCAAAATATGGACCTTTAATGCTATTTGTAATGGCATTTGCAGAAGCTTCTTTCTTCCCAATTCCTCCGGATGTTTTATTAATTCCTTTAGCCCTAGGTTTAAAGACAAAAGCTTTTCGTTTTGCATTTATTTGTTCAATTGGTTCAGTCTTAGGTGCAATTTTAGGTTATTTTATTGGATCTTTCTTATGGTGGGGTGGGGTTAATGAATTTTCCTGGTTAGCGAATTTATTTTTTAACACTATACCTGGTTTCACACCAGAAATATTTTATTCGATTCAATCAAAATATGAGATATGGAACTTTTGGGTCGTATTTACAGCTGGATTTACACCAATTCCATTTAAAGTGATAACTATATCAGCTGGCGCTTTTGACATTAATTTTATTTTATTTGTCATAGCATCTACATTAAGTCGATCTGCACGATTCTTTCTTTTAAGTGCTTTAATATGGAAATTTGGTGAACCAATGCGAAATTTTATTGATAAGTATTTTAATTTATTGGCGATCATATTTATGACTTTACTCATTGGTAGCTTTGTATTGATAAAATATATCATATAAATAACTATCTATAGCGTATAAGTGTACAAACTTTATAAATTTTAATAAGAATTTTTATCTAATTACAAAACAATCGACTAAATTAATATTATAAATGTCCTACAATCATAAAAAAATAGAACTAAAATGGCAAAATCATTGGAATGATAATAAAATTTTTGCTGCAAGTGACAACTCAGATAAGCCTAAATATTATATTTTAGATATGTTTCCATATCCATCTGGATCAGGTTTACACGTCGGTCACCCTCTAGGCTATATAGCTACGGACATTTTAGCACGTTTTAAACGCCATAATGGTTATAACGTACTTCATCCTATGGGTTGGGATGCATTTGGGTTACCAGCTGAACAATATGCCATTAAAACTGGTACACATCCATCAATTACAACCAAAGTGAATATTAAAAATTTTAAAAGACAAATTAAAATGCTTGGCTTTTCTTATGACTGGGATAGAGAGATAAATACTACAGATCCTGAATACGTTAAATGGACTCAGTGGATTTTTTTGCAATTATATCGCAAAGGATTAGCATACGAGTCAGAAGTTCCTGTTAATTGGTGTCCTGAATTAAAAGCAGTGCTAGCTAACGAAGAAGTTGTTGATGGAAAGTCGGATATTGGCGGGCATCCAGTTTATAGAGTGCCCATGAGGCAGTGGATGCTTAAAATAACAAAATATGCAGATTCATTATTAGAAGGACTCGATAATCTTGATTGGCCTAATAGCATTAAAGAACTTCAAAGAAATTGGATTGGCCGATCTGAGGGTACAAATGTAACTTTTGAGTTACCATCGTTAAATGATTTATTAACAGTTTTCACAACAAGACCAGATACTTTATTCGGTGTTACTTATATGGTTATAGCGCCTGAGCATCCATTAGTACAAAAATTAGTAACAAAAGATCAATTGTCAGCAGTAAAAAAATATACAGAAGACGCCTCAAAAAAATCTGAACTTGACCGAACTGAATTAAATAAACAAAAAACAGGTATTTTCCTTGGTGAATATGCAATTAACCCAGTAAATAATAATAAAATACCAATCTGGATATCGGATTATGTAATAATGAGTTATGGTACGGGTGCTATTATGGCCGTTCCAGGTCAAGATCAAAGAGACTATGATTTTGCTAAGAAATTTGACCTTCCAATTATAAGAACAGTAAAGACACCTAAAGATTTTGAAGGTGAAGCCTTTACGGGAAACGGCCCTGCTATTAATAGTGAATTTTTAAATGGTTTAGATATTGATGATGCTAAAAATAAAATAATAGACTGGCTTGAAAATGAAGGTAGGGGAGAGCGCACTGTTCATTTTAAACTAAGAGATTGGCTTTTTTCAAGACAAAGGTACTGGGGTGAACCCATTCCTATCATTCACGTTGAAAGTAAACCAAAAGCTTTAGATGAAAAGGATTTACCATTATTATTACCAGAAGTTGAAAAATACGAACCAGCAGGAACAGGTAAATCTCCATTAGCTAATATAAAAAATTGGGTTGAAGTTAAAGATTCAAATGATAATATTATTGGACTTAGAGAAACTAATACAATGCCTCAATGGGCAGGGTCATGTTGGTATTTCTTAAGATATATAGACCCGAAAAATTCTTTAAATGCATGGGAAAGTAATAAAGAAAAGTATTGGATGCCCGTTGATCTATATGTTGGAGGAGCTGAGCATGCAGTACTTCATTTACTTTATTCAAGGTTTTGGCATCATGTTTTATTTGATTTAGGATTAGTATCATATAAAGAACCATTTAAAAAACTATTTAATCAAGGAATGATTCTCGGTGAAGATGGTACAAAAATGAGTAAATCTAAAGGAAATGTTATTAATCCAGATGAAACTGTTGAAACGTATGGTGCAGATTCAATGCGTCTGTATGAAATGTTTATGGGTCCATTAGATAAAGCAAAGCCTTGGAATACAAAAGGATTGCAAGGTTGTTCAAGATTTATAAATAAACTATGGAATACAATTATTAACTCTGATGGAACGTTGTCAGGTAAAATATCAAAAAATTCTGCTGACAAGGAAACGTTACAATTATTAAATCAAATTTTAAATCGTGTAACAGATAACTTGGATAAATTACATTTTAATACTTGTGTTTCTGAATTCATGGTTTTTACCAATCATTTACAATCATTATCATATATTAATTATGATTGTTTAAAGATATTTATAATTATTATTAATCCATTTGTACCGCATTTAGCTGAAGAACTTTGGCAATTAATAGGTCAAAAAAATGAATTAACGTTTGTTAAATGGCCGATTGTTGAAAAAAAATATTTAATCAGCGATCAAATATCAATTCCAATTCAAATTAATGGAAAAAGAAGAACCGAAATAAAAATAGAATCTAATCTATCAAAAGAAGATGTTTTAACAATTGCTAAATCTGATAAAAAAGTTATTTCTTATATTAAAGATAAAGTTATTATAAAGGAAATTTTTGTTGAAGGGCGTATAGTTAATATAGTCGTTAAATAATATAATTATATTATTAATTATACATAATATAAATTATACATCATTTTTATGGTTAATAAAGTTATTTAGTCTATCTATAGACTTAATTAGCAAAACTTTTTGATTTAAAAGATAGTATTGGTTCTAAACCAGTATTTAACTGGATACTTTCAACCTCAATTAATATTCCTATAATTAACAAACCTAATTCATCTCGTAAATATATTTCTGCATAAGAAGTATATTTTAAAATATTAAACCTACTAACTGACAGTTCATCAATTGAAAAGTCTCTAAAATTATAACCAATTAGATAAAAACCAACAGGCCAATAGTTAGTAAAACTATAAAGTAGATTAGGAAAGTGAATATATATGTACTTTAAACAAAATTCATAGAACCTTTATGATTTAATAAATATAATTAATGCAAACATTAGATTAATTTATATATCAATTTAATTGTCAGAAAAGTAATCAATAGTCATATTATGTAATAATACAATTAAGTTTTAATTTGAAGTTGTATGCGCCCGTAGCTCAGCTGGATAGAGCGTTAGATTCCGGATCTAAAGGTCGGAGGTTCAAATCCTCTCGGGCGTACAAAATTATATTTTTCTATAGTTTTTTAATAATGATACTAATTGAAAAACTTCACTAAAAGTATTATACAAGGGGTTGGGAGCAATTCTTATAACATCTGGCTCTCGCCAATCACAAACTACATTTTTTGATTCTAAATATTTTTGAACCTCTTTCCCTTCCTCTATTATCATAGATAATTGACATCCTCTCTCCTTTTGTTTTTTAGGAGTTATAATTTCAATTTTAGGAAGTATAGTATTAATTAAAGTTTCTAAATACCCAGTTAGTTGTTGACTAGCTTTTATAAAATTATTCATCCCCACTCTATTATAAATATCTAATGAGGCCTTGATTGGAGCCATGCTAAAAATAGGGCTATTACTAATGCTCCATCCTTCTGCTCCTTTAATAGGATCAAAATTTGAATCCATAGTAAAACGACTATCCATTCTATTACCCCACCATCCTGTTAACCTAGGTCCCTTCCATTCACTATGTCTATTATGAATAAAAATACCAGAGGGAGAGCCTGGCCCACTATTCAAATATTTATAGTTACACCATGCTGCAAAATCCACATTCCAATCATGTAAATTAAGTTCAACATTCCCTGCTGCATGAGCTAAGTCAAATCCAACATATGCACCTATTCCCTTAGAAACCTTTGCGATCTCTTTCATGTCGTATTTTTGACCAGTATAATAATTAACTCCACCGAGCATTACAGTTGCCACGGATTCTCCATGCAATCTTATTGTATTAATTATATCTTCAGTATTTAAACAGTTTTTATTAGGTTGAGGTTTCAACTTAATTAAGGATGTATTAGGATTATAGCCATGAAGTTTAAGTTGAGAGATTATAGCATATTGATCAGAGGGGAATGAATCTTCTTCAATGATAATTTTATGACGTTTTTTTGTTGGTTGATAAAAAGAAATAAGCAGAAGATGCAAATTAACAGTAAGAGCATTCATTAGCATAATTTCCCCATCTTTAGCACCTACAATAGGTAAGAAATGCTCTATTAAATGTTTATGAAAATTTATCCAATGAGAAAAGTACCCTTTGGCTCCAAACTTACCCCATATATTAGATTGCTCTATTAAAATTGACTCAACGGCTTTAGGTTGAAGTCCTAATGAGTTACCAGAAAAATATAAAACTGCAGATGTGCTATCTTCTGGATAATTAAATTTTTCACGAATACTTTTAAGCGGATTTTTATCATCGAGCTTTGATGCGAATTCGGGAGAAAACAAGTTGTTCATCTAAGCGCCAGACCTACCACCATCAACTGTAATATCGACACCATTTATAAAACTTGAAGCATCTGAAGCTAAAAAAACTACAGCATTTGCGATCTCTTCTGGTTCACCAATTCTCTTAGAGGCGCTGCTATTTGCCCAAATTGATCTAATCTCATCAACGGTAACTCCTGAAGCTTTAGACTTAGCATTTGCTAGCTCTTTCAAACGACTTGTATTTGTATAGCCGGGCAATACATTGTTAACAGTTATACCGTATTGTCCTATTTCTAAGGCTAATGTTTTAGCCCATTGAGCAACTGCACCTCTAATTGTATTACTGACTCCAAGCCCTGGTATTACATTATTAATAGATATTGAAATTATATTTATAATGCGACCATAACTCATTTTTTTCATCCCTTCGAATACTGATTTCACCATAATCTGGTTGCTAATCAATAATCTTTCAAAACCCTCTCTAAATTCATCAATATTAGAATCCACCAAAAGCCCTCCATGGGGTCCGCCAGAATTATTTAGTAAAATATGCACAGGCTCATGAAGCTCATTATTTATAATTTCATTCAATTTTTCTGGATTATTAAAATCAGCACATATCATTGAATGATTTTGACCATTATTAATAGAAAGCTCTTTCAATGTATTCTTTAATTTATTTTGATTTCTAGCTAACAATACAATTTCAGCACCTAAATCAGCCATCATAATTGCTGATGCTTTGCCAATTCCATCAGTAGATCCGCAAAGTAATGCTCTTTTTCCATTTAAATTTAAAATCATCGATCTTTTCTCACATGAAAGTGGAAATTTAATTCATCCTTGATTTCTTTCGGTAATTCTGGTAATGCAGACCTTGGTATTAAAAATGTTGTTAATTCGCTTAAATCGCTAAATATGCGATGTTTTTGGGCAGTCTGACTTAGGTAAGTAGATCCAGTAGATCCGCCTGTACCAATTTTTTTACCTATCATTCGAGAAACCATAAGAACATGTCGATAACGCCAGGTAGTAAATAGCTCATCAACATCAGCTAATTTTGTAATTAAAAGATAGGGATTATGCAATATTGGTTGATCTCTATAAAGCAATATAAGCAATGCTGCTTGAGTTGCTTTATATGATAGCCTCCAAGAGCCATTTTTAACCATTTTTGAATGTTCTTTTTCATTTAAAACTACACCAAATGATAACTCTGTTTTTTTATACTCATTTAGATATTTTTTCTTTTCATTATCAGAAAGCTTGCTATTTATTTCAATAATAGCTCTATCATCAGAGAGCATTTTTTTAACTGCTAGCTCATATTCTTTCCAAAAAGAAGTTTTACCCCAGTTTAAAAATGGTGTACGCTCCAACCATTTTTCAATTAGTACAAATAGTGTATTTCCAGATTCACTGTTTGCAACTTCTTTACTATCTGTTTTACTAAGATAGGATTTATAATTTTCTCCACCATAAGAGAACCTATTGTTAGATAAAAGACCAAGCTTGTTTTCAATCTTTCTAAATTGAACACTTTGAAACCCTGAGGCGGGAACTAAAAAATCTCTAAAGTCAAGAAAGTCCATAGGCGTCATTGTCTCAAGTACTCTTATTTGGTCTACTAAAATCTTTTGTATTTCAATAATACGGTTTAATCGTGAAATCGAAGTTCCAATATTTGACTCATCAATATTCTGAACCTCAAATATTTCTAATATAGAATCTAATTCGTAAATAATTTGCTTAAACCATAATTCATATACCTGATGTGTAATTATGAATAACATTTCATCGTGAGCATGCTGATCAAACTCATCACTGATTAGGTTTTGGCTATTTAAAATTTTACTTAATCCTAAATAATCTTTATAATATTGTGATTTAATAGATTTTTTCTTTGTCATTGATTTATTTTCATTTCAGCTGCTTCAATAGTATTTTCAACTAGCATTGCTATTGTCATTGGACCTATTCCACCTGGTACTGGAGTTAAAGAAGAAGCTTTACCTTTTATACTAGACTCTTCACAATCGCCTAAAAGCTTATAGGTGTTACTTTCAGTATTTTTTACACGATTAATGCCAACATCAATAACAATTGCACCAACCTTTATATCTTTACCTTTTAAAAATTCAGGGTATCCCAATGCAAGAATAACAACATCGGCTTGTTTTGTATAGTAAGAAATATTCTTTGTCCCAGAATGACATATGGTAGTTGTAGCATTTGAATATTTTCTCTTAAGACTTGTTAAGATAGAGATAGGTCTACCGACAATATTACTACGACCTACTACAACCACATGTTTATTAGAAAGATCTAAATTGTAATATTCAAGTACTTTCATAATACCTTTGGGAGTGCAAGGTATAAATGATGGTTTTCCCGCTGTTAAGCGTCCTAAGTTTAAAGGATGAAATCCATCTACATCTTTTTTAGGATTAATTGATTTAATAACAGTTTCATTATCAATATGACTTGGAAGTGGTAATTGAACTAAAATCCCGTGATACTTATTATCATCATTAAGTTTTTGAACAATTTCAAGCAACTTTTTCTGAGATGTCTCTTTTTTAAGCTTAATTGTCTCAGAGTAAAGGCCTAGAGTTGTAAAAGTTTTAGTTTTATTTCTAACATATACTTGAGAAGGACCGTCATCACCTACTAAAATAACAGCTAATCCAGGTATCAACGAATTTGAGGCTAATTTGTCAATTCTTGGCTTTAGATTTTTGTAAACTGATTCACTGACCACTTTACCGGATAAAATTTGAGTATCCATGGACAGATTTACAACCTACTGCTGAATTGCTTCTTCTACTATCTCAATCAAGGAAGATACTTTGTTTTCTACGTCACCTTTGATTTGATCTCTGTCACGCTTTTGTGCAAATAATTCATCTGCTATATTCATTGCAGCAAGAATACTGACTTTTGCAGGAACTTGAGGAGTCGCTAATTCTTCTTGAACCTCACGCATTTTTCCATCAACATACTCAGCTATATTTTTAATATATGAAGCATCAGCCGGTGCTTTGATTGTGTATTCTTGACCATAAATGGTAACTTTTACAAAATTTTCACTATTATCCATTAACTTACTCATTTAAAATTATCTTAATTTAGCACTGAATTTTTTAGAAACCACTCGTATAATTTCATCTATCACGGGATTTACATCTTTATCTTCAAGTGTTTTTTTAGAGCTTTGAAAAATTAAATTTATTGCGACAGCTTTATTATTGTCTCCAATTGAACTATCGCGAAAAATACTAACCGGTTCTGAATCAACTAGGATATCTTTACCATTTTTATTTATTGCATAGATGATATCTCCAACTGGAACAGTTTCATCTAAAACAAAGTTAAGATCTCTAATCATTGATGGATAGACAACCACAGGTTTATATTTGCTTTTAATATCAGCCAATTTCATTAATTGTATTAAGTCAAATTGAAAACCGTATGATTTACCTATATCTAAACTTAGTAGATTGTCAAACTTAGAAGATAATTTTCCAATATATCCAATTATCTCAGAATCAACTTTTACAGTATGAGTCTCTTCTAAGCCGGTACTACTATCTTCTATCTTGTCATAACTAATATCATTAATTTTTAATCTCGATAACAATCCACCGACAACACCTTTAATTAAATGAAAACTGGCAGATAGAGATTCATCTGAGTGTACTGATGATTTCAGATAAAATCCATGAGCTAATCCTGATAAATAGAGTTTTTCTTTGACACCTTCTAACCCTTTACCTTTATGTTCAAAAACATTTCCCCATTCAAATAGCATCATATCAGGATTACCATTTTTAAAATTAAAATTTGCAGTATCTAATAAACCTTGAAATAGACTGGTTCTCATTTCACTCATTTTATCGGATAAAGGATTTATCATCTTAACAGATTTAAAGTTTAGTGCAGATATTTTTCTTGAAGACTGAAGTGAATTACTAAAAATTTGATTGAAGCCAAAACCGGTTAAAATATTTATAATTTTAGAAAGAGATTTATGTGGATCAGTAATCTGATCATTCATTATTCCTTCATAATTTAAACTTGATGGAATATTGTCATATCCATATAAACGAACAACTTCCTCAATTAGATCAACTTCGCGTTTTATATCAGGACGCCAAGTGGGTGGTTTACATAGCCATTCACCGTTAGTTTTTTTTATAGTGCAACCAAGACTAGCCAATGACTCTTTAACAAATTCATCGGGTATTTTACATCCTGATATAATATCCAGTTTTAATCTTCTTAACTTAATTAGGTCTTGGTTTATTTTTTTAGGATAAGAATCAACAACGCCTGGTACCCATTCACCATTTGCAACATCTTCTAATAATTGAATTATACGCCACATTGCTTTTTCAGTACCATCAGGATCTGCGCCACGCTCAAAACGTTTAGAAGCCTCAGTAGACATACTTAAATTTTTAGCACTTTTTCTAATAACTGGAGGATTGAAATATGCGCATTCTATAAGTAAAGTTGATGATTTATCGCTTACTGAAGTTGATAATCCGCCCATAATGCCAGCTATTGCAATAGGCTTTTTACCATTAGTTATTAAAAGCTCAGTTGCTGATAGCTCCCGAGACTCTTCATCTAAAGTTTTAATTCTTTCATCTATATTAGCTCTTCTAATTAAGATTTGCTTTGAATCTATTTTATCATAGTCAAAAATATGAGACGGTTGACCCATTTCTAAAAGAACTAAGTTTGAAATATCAACCACATTATTTATACTTCTTTGCCCAGTTGCTTCAAGCTTGTGCCTTAACCAATCAGGAGAAGGTCCAACCTTAACATTTTTCACAATTCCAGCAATATATCTTGGACAATCTTCAGGGTCTTCAAAAGAAATATCAATCATATCTTTAGCAACATTTTCAGTGAAAGACCTTTTATCATAAGAAGGTGTATCTAAATTGATTTTTAATTTAGCCGCTAAATCTCTAGCCACACCTAAATGAGAAAAACAATCCGGCCTATTAGGAGTAATATCTAATTCTAAAGCTCCTAAGTGATTATTTAAATAATTAATAAATGTATCACCTGGCGTTGCATTTTCATCTAGAACCATTATTCCATCATGTTCATCAGATATGCTTATTTCTTTTTCTGAGCATATCATACCTTGACTAATCTCTCCACGTATTTTTGCTTTATTAATCTTAAAATTGCCTGGCAGTGTAGAACCAACAGGAGCAAAAGCTATTTTTTGATTAACTTTGACATTGGGGGCTCCACAAACAACAGGAAGTATTTTTTGACCATCATATACTTTACATAAATTTAATTTATCAGCATTTGGATGTTTAATAATATCTTTAATCTCAGCAATGATAATATCACCTAAGCTTGAAGTATCGTATGCTTCATCTGATTCTAAACCAAGCATTGTAAGTTTATCTGAGATCTCTTCATTTGTTAATGATATATCTATAAACTCTTTTAGCCAATTAATTGATATACGCATTAAAATTGCTCTAAAAAACGCATATCACCTTGATAAAAAAGTCTAATATCGTCTATTTCATATTTAAGCATACAAATTCTTTCAACACCCATACCAAAAGCATAACCATGCCAAATATTTGAATCTATATTGACAGATTTAAAAACTTCAGGATCAACCATTCCGCAGCCAAGTATTTCAAGCCATTCTTTCCTTTTTTGACTCCAAATATCAACTTCAGCACTAGGTTCAGTAAAGGGAAAGAAGCTAGGACGAAAACGCATTTTTGTGCGATCACCAAACATTCTTTTAACAAAGTACTCTAACATACTTTTTAAATCTGAGAATGAAACTTTTTTATCTATGTAAATACCCTCAACTTGATTAAAAAGGCAATAGCTTTTAAAACTTATGGCCTCATTACGATATACTCGACCTGGAACAATGTATCTTAAGGGTGGATCTTGATCTTCCATTAAATGAATTTGAACATTAGAGGTGTGGGTTCTTAGTACAGTCTCAGGGTCAATAAAGAAAGTATCTTGCATATCTCTGGCAGGATGTTCGGGTGGAAAATTGAGTGCCCCAAAATTGTGAAAATCGTCATCGATTTCAGGACCATATGCTACAGAAAATCCGACATCTGAAAAAATTGATTTTATTTCATCTAAAGTTTGTTGTAATGGATGTATATGACCAGTTGGGAGATTAATACCAGGTAAAGATGTATCTGTATTTTCTTTGGTTAATACACTTTTTGAGATATTTGATTTTTCATAAAAGACAGAATTAATTTCAACTTTTAATTCATTTAATAATTGACCAGCTAAGGGTCGATCTTCAGGTAAAACATCTTTCATTCCTGAGAAAAGATTGGCTACAAGACCTTTCCTTCCAATGTATTTAATGCGAAGTGTATCTAACGAAGCTTCATCTTTAGGAAAGGGATCTGAATCGGTAAGAAATTGCTTTCGAACCGATTCAATTGATTCCTTCAGTTTCATCTAGCTGTTAACTGCTTTAGCTAACTCAGCAAAAGCATTAGGCTCATCCATAGCCATTCCGGCTAATACCTTTCGGTCGAGTTCTATACCTTTTGCTTTAAGTCCAGAAATAAACTGTGAGTAGGACAAGCCATGTTGCCGCGCAGCCGCATTTATTCGAATAATCCATAGACGTCGAAACTGACGTTTCTTTTGTCTACGATCTCGATATGCATACAGTCCTGCCTTCTCAACTGCATCTTTTGCAGTTTTGAAGTTGCGGCTCCGGGCACCATAGTAGCCCTTGGCCTGCTTTACTATTTTGCGATGTCTTCTGTGCTTTGGCACAGAACTATTTGCTCTAGGCATATTATTCTCCTATCTATTGAGCAAGCATTCGACGGACGCGCTTTTCTTCAGATCCATCAACCAAGTCAGGTTTACGCATCTTTCGTTTTGCACTGTTACTCCGGCGAACCAACATATGGCTATGGTTTGCTTTGTTTCGTCTTATTTTACCAGTACCTGTCAAACGAAATCGTTTGGCGGCACTGCGTCTTGTTTTCTGCTTTGGCATTGACTATCTCCTATTTTCCAGTCAAAACGATCGTCTGACGACGACCCTCCAAGTTTCCTTGCTTTTCAACCTCAGCGAGGTCTGAAAGCATTTCAATTATTCTATTTAAAACTTCTAGGCCCAAATCTGTTCTAGATAATTCTCGACCTCTATACATAAGGGTTACCTTAAGCTTACAACCCTCAGTTAAAAATTTTCTGCCCAAATTTATTTTAGTTTCTAAATCGTGATCATCAATTCTTGGGCGAACACGAATTTCCTTAACCTTTACTACATGCTGTTTCTTCTTATTCGCATGTGCTTTCTTTTTTTCTTCGTATTTAAGCTTACCATAATTAAGTATTTTAGCTACAGGGGGCTTAGCATTTGGTGCTATCTGGATAAGATCAAGCCCAACATCTTTTGCTTTTTCAATAGCTTCTTTTAAATTAGTCACACCTAATTGCTCACCTGTTTCAGATATCAAACGAACTTCACTAGCTGGAATATCTTCGTTTATTTTTAGTTTATTAACTTTCGCGATGGGGTTTACTCCTTTGTTTAATTTCAAATAATAATTCTGATAAAAATTTATCTACATTTACAGACCCTTGGTCGCCGACAAGTCTTCGTCTAATGGATAAAGAATTATCCTTAGCTTCATTTTCTCCAACAATAAGCATTATTGGAATTTTATTTAATTCAGCATTCCGAATTTTCGCTCCAATTTTTTCTGGACGATCATCAAATTTAACACGAACTCCAGCATCTATTAACATTTTTTGAACAGTTTTTCCAAATGAGTGTGTCTTCTCAGATACCGGTAAAATTGTAACCTGAGTAGGTGCTAACCATAAAGGAAAATCTCCACCATAATGTTCTATTAAAAATCCAATAAAACGTTCATGAGTACTCAACGGTGCTCTATGAATACACAAAGGGGTCACTTCTGACCCATTTTGATCAGTATAAGTTAAGTTAAAACGTTTAGGAATAGCGAAATCAACTTGATTTGTAGCAAGTGTGAATTCCTTTCCAATCGCACTCCAAACTTGGACATCTATTTTAGGACCATAAAAGGCAGCTTCACCTGGAATTTCAACAAAATTAATGCCACCTTTAGTTAGAGCTTTTCTCACAGATTCTTCGGTTTCTAACCATAACGTTGGTTCATCAACATATTTTTTTCCAAGATCAGCAGGGTCGTGTAAGCTTAATCTCATTTCATATTTTTCTATACCAAATATTTTAAAATATTCTAGATACATATCACAAACATCTAAAAACTCTGAGTCAAAATCTTCATTTGAACAATAAATATGTGCATCATTCATCTGCATACTTCTTACACGCATTAAACCAAATAGTTGCCCAGATTTTTCATATCGATAACAAGTCCCATATTCAGCAATTCTAAAAGGTAAATCTCTATAGCTTTTTGGTGATGCATCGTAAATTTTATGATGGTGTGGACAATTCATGGGCTTTATATAATATTCAACTCCATCCACATCCATAGCTGGATACATTGCATCTTTATATAAATCTAAATGACCAGACTTCTTATAAAGATCACCTTTTGTCAAGTGTGGAGAGCGAACTTGATGGTATCCATGTTTTTGTTCGGTTTCTTTTGCAAGTGATTCTAGTTCATTGATTATCACTCCACCATTAGGTAGCCAGAGTGGCAAACCTGGACCAACTTCATCATCAAACGTATAAATTTCTAATTCTTTGCCAATTTTTCGGTGATCTCTTTTTTTTGCTTCTTCTAAAAAATTTAAATAATCTTTTAATGCCTCTTTAGAGTGAAATACTGTGCCATATATACGCTGAAGCATTTTATTACTTTCATCTCCACGCCAATATGCACCCGATGTTGTTAATAATTTGAAGTGTTTAATTCTATTAGTAAAAGGAATATGAGGTCCTCGACATAAATCAATAAAATCACCTTGACTATATGCAGAAATCTGATCTTTAGAATCAATCTGCTCTATAATCTCAACTTTATAATTTTCACCCATTTTTTTAAACATTTTGATCGCATCATCACGATCAAGATCAATACGTTTTACAGGTAAACTTTGTTTAGATAATTCTTTCATTTTATTTTCAATTAATATTAAATCATCATCAGTAAATGGTTTTTCAATATCAAAATCATAATAAAATTTATTTTCAATAGCAGGCCCTATTGTTACTTGAGCTTTAGGCCACAGTATTTTAACCGCTTGAGCCATTAAATGTGCTGTACTATGAAGTAAAACTTCATGCGCTTTTTCAGATTTACCAGTATGTAAAATTAATGTAGCATTCTCGTTAATTGGTGTAGTTGCATCAGTAAAAACACCATTTATGGTAGCTGCTAAGGTATCATTAGCTAATCGTTCCCCAATGCTTTCTGCTACTAATAAAGGTGTAACACCTAAATCAAAATCTTTAGTTGATTTATCAGGTAAGGTAATTTTTACTTGACTCATAAAAGATTACACTTATCCATATACGAATAATTATTCGATCTGGAAAAAAAAGAATAGTTTATAATTATCATTATATACTGTTTTGACTTGGTTGAAAAAATAGACTCAGGACTGATGAGTTCTATTTTTTTGTGGGCGATAACGGATTCGAACCGTTGACCTCTTGCGTGTCGAGCAAGCGCTCTAACCAACTGAGCTAATCACCCTAAAAAAGCGCAAGAATTTAACGGAGATAGATGATAAACAGTTAGGATATTTCTAATTTAATTTTTTGCCAGTTTTAATGGTTTCAAAGAATCCTTATAAATAGAATCATCTACTAACATTTCTATCGCTAACTTTACAGTCCTATCATCTTTTAGAGCTTGTTTTAATCTTCCAACTGGGCCGTCGAATAGGCCAGCAAATTCCAAATGTAACATCTGCAAGATATCATTTGACTCTTTTTCTTTAAGCTTAGTCTCTTCTATAGAATAAAATTCATTTAAAGAATCAATAGCATTTTTAACAATAATATTTGATGAATCTAAACTTTCGACTTTTAATGCGAAACTATCTAATTCTTTTCTACCTGGAAGAATAATTGGATCTTTATTTTGAATGAATGTTTGAAAATTAATTAAAAGTTTACTATCGTTTTTAACATCATTGAATGAATTGTATTTAAATTTATTTTCTTGAGCAAAAGCATAAAAGTAACCATTTCGCCAATATTGAGTTGACAATATTTGCATTAATTCTGGCTTTACTAAAGAATCAGGTGTTATACCACCATTGCCAAGCACAATTCGACCACCAATAGTTTTAAAAATAGAATCTTCTACAGTCTTATTAATTATAAATTTTTCATCAATATAGTCTTGTTTTTGAATAAATCGTCCACTGGGAACATAATAGCGTGCAGTAGTAATTTTAATTGCCCGCTTATCGTCCAGTTGAAAAGCCGATTGAACTAACCCTTTACCATAAGATTTTTGACCTATGATAATACCTCTATCTAGATCTTGGACAGCTCCTGCAACTATTTCACTGGCGGAGGCACTACCTTGATTTATTAAAATTGCTATTTTCATATCTAGTGGGATTATAGGAGATTGGCGTGAATAAAATGTTCTATTAGAGTTTTTAGCTCGACCCTTTGTAGAAACAAGCGGTTTATCTTTGTCAATTATCATATCTAATATCGAAATAGCTGCATCCATCAAACCACCTGGATTGTCTCGGAGGTCAAGTATTATTGAACTTGCATCATTATTAAGTATTTGTACAATCGCACTTGACATTTCATTTGCCGTATTTCTTGAAAACCTATTTAGTCTTATATAACCAATTCCGTTCGATAATATTCCAGAATACGTTACATCTTTTACAGAAATTTGAGACCTAATTAAATTGAATTCAATCGTATCATCATCACCGAATCTTTTTACAGTTAGCTTTACCTTACTTCCCTTTTTTCCTCTAATTTTTGCAGCGGCTTCATTAAAAGAGATTTTTTTCACATCTTCTTCATCGACTTTTAATATAATATCCCCGCTCATCATCCCAGCTTCTTTTGCTGGACCTCCATCCATAGGCGCAACTACAGACATTGTCTTGTTTCTATACCCTAATTGTATACCAACACCACCATATTCACCTTTGGTAAGAATATTAATAGTATGTTGTTCATCATCAACTAAAAATGTAGTGTAAGGATCTAGATTTTGAGTAATAGCATTAATACTAGCCTTGGTAAAAGCTTCAGGATCTAATTCATGCAAATAAGTAGAAAATATTTGATTGTAAACTTGGTTGATCAATCTTTGAGACTGCGCTATTTGTCTATAAAAACTAGATTGAGTAATAGCGAATGAAGTAATTCCAAGCGTGATAATTATTGGAATTATTATTTTTATACGTCTTTTCATTATAGTATCTGTCTTCTCTTTAGTTCATTAATTATGGCATTGTGAATATTTTCAATTGTTTCATGACCGTCAACAACAACAAATCGCTCTTTAAATCGAATTGATAATTCTAAATATGTATTTCTAACTAATGTTTGCAATTCTATTCCAGCACGCTCAATACGGTCTTTTTCTCTACTTTTTCTTTTAGATGCTTCTTCAGGTAAAATATCTACCAAGAATGTCACGTCAGGCTCTAATTCATAGGTAGCAAAATGGTTGAGATTAATTAACCAATCTATATCAAGCTTCCTACCACCTCCTTGATATGCTAGAGTAGAATCGGAAAAACGATCAGCAATAATATTTTTTCCATTAATTAGGTTGGGCATTATAAGCTCATAGGTAAGCTGCGCTCGACTTCCTGTCATTAACAATGCTTCAGTTCTATCAGATATATTAGATAAATGACGATGAAGTAAAATTTCTCTAATTTCTTCTGATATAGTAGTTCCACCTGGCTCACGAACAAGAATAGTTTTTTTTCCTACACTATTCATAGTTTCTAGAAGCTTCTTAACCTGAGTACTTTTTCCACAACCATCTATACCTTCGAAAGTAATAAAATTACCTTTAGAAATAGACATTGGGGTCATCCTTACCAATCATAATAACAAATTCACCTCGTGGTTTATTTTTTTCAAAATAACTCAAGAGTTCGGTAACTTTTCCTCTTTTGTATTCTTCATGAATTTTAGTTAATTCTCGTCCAATTACAGCAGGTCTATCACCTATATAATCTAATATATCATTCAATGTCCGAATTAATCTCATAGGACTTTCATATAAGATAATTGTAGCCTCAATTGAAGCTATCCGCTCAAGCTTCTTACGCCTTCCTTTTTTATGAGGTAAAAAACCTTCGAATAAAAAACGATCCGTTGGCAAGCCAGATGCAGATAATGCTGTTATAGAAGCCGATGCTCCAGGAATCGCTTCAACGTTAATATTTTTTTCAATTGCAGCTCTAATAAGTTTATAAGCAGGGTCACTAATTCCAGGAGTACCCGCATCTGTAACAACAGCTACATTTTTTTCAGAATTTAAATGGTTTATAATTTGAGGAATTCTAGTAAATCTATTATGTTCAAAATAACTAATAGTTGGAGTGATAATTTTATAATGCATTAATAATTTTTTTGTATGCCTAGTATCTTCAGCTGCTATTAATGATGATTCATTTAGAATTCTAATGGCTCTAAAGGTAATATCCTCTAAATTTCCAATAGGTGTTGAAACTATAAAAAGAACGCCATTACTGGCCATCAATCTATATCTTTCTAATTGCCTTATCAATCATAGATAATCCTTGATCGATCTCAGATTTAGTAATATTCAAATGCGGTCTAAAACGAATAGTCTTTTTTCCACAACCAAGCATCATAGCACCCTCTTCTGCTATTAAGCCTATGGTTTTATCTCTTTCATCTGAGTCTCTCATATCGAAAGCACCGAAAAGACCTAAGTTTCTAACATTTGAGACTAATCCAGAATGTGAACTTTGAAGTGCGTGAAGTTGACTTTTTAAATATTCACCATTTTTAGCAGCATTTTCAACGAGATTGTCTTTCTGCATTATTTCAAGATATATTGTAAATCTTACCATATCAACTAGACTACCACCCCAGGTAGAGTTTAACCTACTTGATTCTTTAAATACATGGTCTTCGACTTCATCAAGCCTATTACTTGCGAAAATACCACAAACTTGTGTCTTTTTACCGAAGCTAATAATATCTGGTCGAGTATTATAATCCACACAATTACAATTACAATGCTTTGGAGTAAACTGTTGGTGAGCCCACATTGATCCAGTTATCCCTGCTCCAGTTTGAACCTCATCATATATTAAAAGAAACTCATGCTCATCAGCTAATTTTCTTAATTGTTGAAAAAATTCACATCTGAAATGATTATCACCACCTTCACCTTGGATTGGTTCAATTATTAATCCTGCTATCTCATCTTTATTTTTATCTAAAGCATCTAAAATTTGTTTTATTGCGATTTTCTCAGAAATGATGACATCATTTAATGATTCTTCATTTAAAGGAAAAGTAACTTTTGGATTATGAATTCTTGGCCAATCAAATTGTGGATAATACATTGTCTTTCTAGGGTCTGGAGAGTCAGTCATACTCATTGTATAACCAGTTCTACCATGAAAACATTCTTTAAAATGAATAATTTTAGAACCCTTCTCACCTTTTCCAGCACTTAAATTTTTTCTAACCTTCCAATCAAAAGCTGTTTTTAATGCATTTTCAACACCTAAAGCTCCACCTTCGACATAAAAAGCATATGGTAAATAATCTGGCTGAGCAACTTTTCCCATGGTTGAAACAAATTCTGCCATTTGAGTTGAATAAACATCAGAGTTTGTTGGTTTGTTGAGAGCAGCAGCAGTAATTCTGTCTTTTTGTTCAAGAACATATGGATGATTATAACCTACTGGCATTGAAGCGAACATTGAGAACAAATCTAAATATTCTTTTCCATCTCTACCATCAACAAGCCATACTCCATGACTTTTTTCTAAATTTATGACCTGATCCATTCCATCTGCCAGCATAAATTTTTCAATCTCACTTCTTACTTTATTTGCTTCTACTTTATTCATAAACACTCATATTCCTATATTTACATAATTATTCTAAATTAAATTCTATTCCTTGAGCTAGCGGAAGTTCTTTGCTCCAATTCAATGTGTTTGTTTGGCGTCGCATATATTGTTTCCAAGAGTCAGATCCTGACTCTCTACCTCCACCGGTTTCTTTTTCACCACCAAACGCTCCGCCTATTTCAGCCCCTGAAGTCCCAATGTTTATATTTGCAATTCCACAATCACTTCCACGAGTGGATAAAAACTCTTCAGCATTAGCTATATTAGTGGTAAACATTGATGAAGATAATCCCTGAGGAACATTGTTATGCATTTGAATTGCTTCATTTAAGCTATTGTAAGGCATGACGTACAAAATTGGTGCAAACGTTTCATGCTGAACTATCTTCCAATCATTTTGTGCTTTAGCTACTACTGGGGTCACAAAATTCCCAGGTTTATCCAATTTTTCTCCCCCACAAAGTATTTCTCCACCGTTAGATTTAACTGCTTCTATTGCATCAATAAAATCAGCTATGGCTTTTTGGTTCACTAATGGTCCCATTAATGTACTTTTATTTAGTGGGTCTCCAATGTTTACTTGTTTATAAGCATTTAATAAACGATCCGTAAAAATATCATACAAGCTTTCATGTACTATAATTCTTCGTGTTGATGTGCATCGTTGACCAGCTGTTCCAACCGCACCAAAGACAACGGCTGGGATAACTAAATCTAAATCAGCTGTTTCATCAATTATTATTGCATTGTTACCACCTAATTCTAAAATAGTCTTTCCAAACCGTTCTGCGACTTTTGAGCTTACATGTCTACCCATTGACGTTGAACCAGTAAAAGAAACTAATGGGATATTTTTATCACTAAGCATTCGTTCGCCAACGATAGATCCTTTACCAATAATTGTTGAAAATATTCCCGAATAACCATTTTTCTCCATTACATCATTGCAAATATTTTGAACTGCAATAGCACATAAAGGTGTGCTTGAAGAGGGTTTCCAAATTGTAGTATCTCCACAAATAGCAGCTATGAATGCATTCCAAGCCCATACCGCTACTGGAAAATTGAAGGCTGAGATAACTCCTACGGGTCCTAAAGGATGCCATTGTTCGTACATTCTGTGATCTTGACGTTCTGAATGCATCGTTTTACCATAAAGCATTCTTGATTGACCAACAGCAAAATCTGCAATATCAATCATTTCTTGAACCTCACCATCACCTTCCTGTTTAATCTTACCCATTTCTAGTGAGACCAGACTGCCTAATGAATCTTTTTTTAATCTGAGTGCATCACCCATTTCTCTAACTAGTTGACCTCGTATAGGAGCAGGCACTTTCCTAAAATCATTAAAAGCTGCAACAGATTCTTGAATTATTCTTTCATAGTCATCTTCAGATGCTTGATAAACAGAAGCAATAACTTCACCAGTTGAGGGATTTATTGATTCTATAATTTCATTTTGATTAGAAGTTGACCATTTGTTTGTACCTGAGCAAGCACCTTGGTTAAAATCATTGATTCCTAAGTCAGATAATATAGAATTCATCTAGTTCCCTTAACGCATATATAATTTGAAATAAATACAAACAACAACAGAACTTACATTTTTACAACAAGATTCAAAAGGGTTGTGGTCTAAAATCTATAAAAATGATACAAAAATGAATACTAAAGGGCTTGTAAAAATCAATGAGTCAAACCGATCAAGAACACCTCCATGACCTAATAGAATTTTGCCTGAATCTTTGACACCGGCATCACGTTTAAACATAGATTCAACAAAGTCACCTAATTGACCACAAATACCGACGATGAATGTCAGAATTAATAAATGTACAAAGTTAAGTTCTATTTGAATAAAACCAATCTTATCCATAAAGAAAAAAGATAAAAAAGAGCCAATAATTCCTGCAATAAAACCAACAATCGTCTTCTTAGGACTAATTCTTTCAATTAATTTTTTCTTACCCCAGAGCATTCCAAATGTATAAGCGCATGAATCACAAAGCCAAACCGAGAAAATCATTGCCATTGTAAACCTTGTACCGTTAAAACTATCCCAATTTCGTAGAGCTATCATAGTGCCCAATAATCCTGCGATATACAAAACTCCACTAAACGTTATATTGATATTATCCAATGGATTTTCATGACCACTAAACATTTCAACAAACAATGACAAAATGATCGTAATTGTAAAAAAGGATAGAAGGTTAATCATATTAGGGCTTGGAAACTGTATATACATAAAACAGGTAATTAGCGCCATTAATAAACCGATAAATTTATTGGGTCGAGAGCCAGATATTGTCTTTAAGTCATAAAATTCTATTAAAGATAAAAAGATAACGATAGTAATAAATCCTGCAAATATCATCCCGCCTTCTGCTAATAAGTATATAACAGATGGAATGCCAAATAGTGTAATAGGGAGTCGAGTTAGAAAAGTGCTTTTCAAAACTATATCAATACCTCTATTTCTTTTTCTAAAACTTTTACATTTACTGGAGTAGTACCAAGTAATTCACCGTCAATGTTTAACTTATTATTTACATTAGGTTTGATTGAAAAATTCGTGACTTGCTTATATTCAAGCTCTGGTGAATCAATATGATCGCCAGTAAATAATTTTGGGAATAAATTGAGGAGTTTAAATCTGCTGACCTTTGGAACTATAATTATATCAAGAAGTCCATCATCGAGTACAGCTTTTGGCGCCATTTTCATACCTTTACCAATATGAATAGTATTACAAGCAATTATGAATGCATAATCACCGCTAACTGATTTATCATCAATCTTAAGCTCAGCAAAGCGTTTACGGTTTCGCATCACTTCAATTAAAGTAGCAATATTATACCGTTGTGTACCTAGCCATCTCAATTTTTCAGCAAGATTATTAATATCTGTTGGCATTCCCCAGCCAACTAAATTAAAGGAATAATAAAGTTCACCATTCGAATTGCATTCTAAAATATCAATAAATCTACTTTTTCCTGATAAAATACGTTTCGTAGCATCGATTGGATCTTGGCAGTTCATATCACGCATAAATGAATTTCCTGTACCACCCGTTATAAGTCCTAAAGGGAAACGCTTCTTATCTTTACGTTTAAGCAACCCATTAATAGCTTCGTGCATCGTACCATCTCCACCAATACAACAAAACCCATCATAGTTTGTCATATCTACTTCCATAGACAAATCTTTTGCATGGCCAGCATACTCAGTCTCAATAATAGTTACTTCAGCATTTTTAGATTCAAAGATAGGTAGGACCTGCCTAAGAATCTTAGGTCCTTTTTTAGTTCCTCCATGTGGATTAACAGTTATATAGTATTTAGACAAACTAGTTTTTATGTTTCATATACTTATTATCTCCCCACTCAATAACTTCAACTTTAACATCCGTGGTTCCTTGAGTAATGAAATCTAATTTTTTAGCAGCACCATAGGAGCAATCTAACATGCGACCTTTAATGTAGGGTCCCCTATCATTTATCCTCAAAATTAGCGATTTATTATTTGCTAAGTTCGTAACACGAACAATCGTATTCAAGGGAAGAGTTTTATGAGCCGCTGTTAATCCGTACATATCATAAATTTCACCGTTTGCAGTTAGTTTCCCATGAAAATCATCTGCATAAAAAGAACTAACGCCTTTCATCTTTTTACGATGTTTTACATTTGATTTAGTTTTTAATAGTGTTGGACTTTTAGTTTTCTTTACAGTTTGTTTAGCTGGACCGGTCCTATATCTTGGCGAATTGGAACATGCAATGAGATTGATAAAAAAAAGTATTAATACAAACTTCATTATATTTTAGTTATGCGTTTTAACCTTTCCAATCATTTCAACCAACGTTTTCCAATTTGAGTCTGCAACATAAGCATTAATCATATCAATAAGGTTTTCACCAGTTCCAGGATTTCTAAAGTTAGCTGTACCAACTTGAACGGAGGATGAACCGGCAAGTATATATTCAACCACATCAGTTGAAGATACTATTCCACCCATTCCAATAACTGGTATAGATAATCCTTTATGAAGCTTGTTTACAGCTGCTAATCCTATGGGTTTTATTGCTGGGCCAGACAATCCTCCATAAGTAGTAAAAATATTACTTTTACCTGTTTTAGAATTAATACTCATACCAACAACAGTATTTATTGCAGAAACAGCGTCAGCCCCAGCATCTTGTGATGCTTTACCAATAGCCACTATATCTGATACATTTGGACTTAATTTCATTATTATAAGTCTATCGGTTAGCTTTCTCAATTCTTCTGTCAATTTTGCAGTCATATCACAATCAACACCAAATTCCATCCCACCCTTCTTGACATTTGGGCATGATATATTAATTTCATAGCCTGTGATATTTGATGAATGATCTTCCATTAATTTTAAAATCTCAACGTATTCACTTATATCAGTACCTGCTATATTCATAATGATTTTTGTGGATAAATCTTCATAAATAGGGAGCATTTCCTTTATATATTTTTTTACACCAATATTTGCTAGTCCAATCGAATTTATCATTCCAGAAGGAGTTTCTACAATCCTTGGAGGTGGATTACCTTCTCGTGGCTGACGAGTAATAGATTTTGTTACTATCGCGCCTAACTTATTAACATCGATAAGGTCTGGCGCCTCTGTTCCATACCCAAAAGTACCAGATGCTACCCATATTGGATTATTGAAAGTTATATTTCCAATTGATACTTCAAGATTATTCAAATCTAATATCCTTTGCTTCATAAACTGGACCATCTACACATACTAATGAGTATTGTTCATGATAACTATTCTCTTTTTTATGGATATTGTTTTTTGATATTACACAGCCTTGGCAAAGACCTACGCCACAGCCCATATAGCTTTCCACTGACAGCTGAGCTGGGATATTATTCTTTAATGAATAATTACGAATAGCTACTAACATTGGTTCAGGACCGCAAGCAAAAATATAAGGATTAATCTTTTCTTTAATAATTATATCAATTGGGTTCATTACGGTACCTGACTCCCCAGCACTGCCATCATCAGTAGTTAATATTATATTTTTTTCTGGATTATGAGTTATAAAATGTTCATTAGAATTTCGTGCACCAATAATGATTGAATGATCAATTTCGCTTAGTTCGCATTCTGACTTAAGATTTAATATCGGTGGTACCCCAACTCCACCTCCAACTAATATTGGATAGCAATCTTCATTCCACTTTGTGAACGTATTACCTAATGGACCTAAGATTTCAATATTACTACCGGATTCTTTCTTTGAAAGCATTTTGGTCACATCGCCAAATATTTTATAAATAATAGAAACTCTTCCATCATTTACAGAAGCAATACTCATGGGTCTTCTTAAAGGATGATTCCAACTGTCTTCTACCAATATATTAATAAATTGACCAGACCCTTTGTATTCACTAATAATTTTTGGTGCATCAAAAAACATTTCCCAAATATTATTAGCTATTTCGGTATTAGAAATTATATTTACTCGTTCAATTAACACTTATCACCGATGAGTCTGAGATAGCATTATTTAAGAAAACTATACGTTTCTGTGAAAACAATGATTGTTCTGAATCTTCATGATATTTCATGATCCATTTATAATATTTTAAAGCACTATCTACTTTTACGAATTTATAATCATATTGGTATGCTAGAAAGTAAGCAGCATTTGCACTAGTTTCAGATAGTGTATCAATCTTAATTATTTGTTTGTATTTATCTAAAGCTAGGATTGGATCATTTAACCATTTTTTTTCTGCCAAAACTAAGTTTTTATCAGAATTGACACCTAAAGTACTAAAAGTCGTATCAATATTCATAATTGCTAAAGCATAGTCAGTTTTTGAATAATCATTAACAATTTTATTTTTGAATTCAGATGCTAAGGAATCTTTTCCTTCTTGTTCTAAAATAAAAGACTTTGCATAAAAAGCTTTCGGAAGAATTGGAGTATTTAAATCTAATTCAATTATTTTATCTAAATATTCCATCCCTGAATTTGGCCTATTAAAATGAAAAGCTTCAAGTTCAGCCATGCCATATAAAATTTTATTTAAAGCTATTTCATCATTTTTTGTTAATGAGTTAACCTTCAACGAATCAGTTTCTTCCAACCTTTCGATCCATTCAGTAAATTTTAATTGAGTTTCATTAAATACATTTATTTCTTTTAATCGGACATTAGCGGCATCTATAAATAATGATTGATTATTCTCTTTAGGTACCATTTGGAAATATTTAAGTGCAGCATCCAAATCCCAATCGTTACTTAAAGCATACTGCCCCAGTAAATAGTAGGCCTCGGAGGAGGCAATTGTATTTTTGTAATCTTGCACAATTGATTCTAAACGATTTCTAGCTTCCACAATCATTGATTGCTGAGCATATAACTTAGCTAATTCTAATTCTAGGTCACTGTGAATAGCAGAATAATTTTCATCTAAAAGCATATTTTTTATAGATTTAGTTGCTAATGCAAGTTTTTGCTGAAGTCTATAGATTTGAACGGATTTTAAATGACCTTCTTGAACTTGTTTTTTTGTTTGTGAATTTTTAATCACAAGTTGATAAGCTTCTAATGCGCGATCTAAATTGCTTTCTTTAAATGAAATATCTGCAATTCTATAATAAATTTGACCTTTTTCATTTGGATCTCTAATGAATTCAGCAGCTTTAATCAAATTATCCATTGATGAAGAGACCATGTTTTGATCAAAATATATCTCAGCAATGGCCAAATAAATTTTCGCTTTTTTATTATTAGAATCATCTTCTTTGATTAATTTTGATAAATCGTTAATAGCAGGCTGAACCTTACCTTCTTTCCATTTAATCATCGAAGACCAAAATGAAACATCAAAGTTAATCAAAGAACCAAATTCATTATTCATTAAAGATAATGTTCCTTGAGCATTACTGTACTCTTGAAGGTGAAATTGAGACTGCACCGTTAATAATAATGCATCTTTACGTAATTTAAATTCTGGATATTCATCGAGAACTACTTTTGTCTTTTCTATTACTTTATTATAATTGTCTACTGCTACCTTAGGCAATACTTCACCACGATTTTGAAGACGACTCTTTTCTGCTTTCTCAAAGTACATTCTGGCATTGTAAAACGTGTTAAAGTATGCTTTGAAATTAGCGCATGAAATAAATAATAAACACAAGCATGCTATGGTTTTAACTTTGACTGCGTATGTATGATTTAATTGCATAATAATAATATAGAAGTTCCTTCATTATGATACTCATTTGAAAATAATTTATTATATGAATGAAAAATGGTTTTTTACAGTTTTATATAGCTTTTCAATATTGATTGGTCAATCATCTCTATTTGAAAGTGAACCTGGTTATATTCATGTTATTTCCGACTCTTCAACTGTACCTATTTATCTAGATGGCAATCTAGTCGGTCATACACCTATTGAGGATCCAATACCTGTAATTGAAGGAGTACATTTCATTGGATTTCACTCAACAACTTTTAAAGATCCTTTTTTATCATATGGAAATATCGAGACAGATAAACAAATTTTTGTATTATCTGGAGATACAGTTAATGTCTCATTTAATACTTTTTTAATTGATAAAAACATCGAAAGAGTAAGAAAAGAGTATAAAATAACCAACTATATAGGTATTGGAATTATAACACTTTTTCTTTGGCAATTATGGATTATTTCAAGTTAAGTCAATATTCCATTATTAGTATCGCTTTAATCATGGCTAAATTCTTGTATGAGTAATAATCAAGATTTAGATAATTCAGTAAAATTTAGACCAGATTATAAATGGCCAAAAAAAGGCTCTAAACGTAATTGCCCAAAATGCGATAAAGCAATGCAATTACAAGAGAATCTTAATGTATTTTTTGGTAAACCTTGGTGGTGTCATTCATGTCAGTGGCAGTTTTCAGAAGAAGATTTGGCTAAATAAATATTATCGTTATGCTTTTATTAATTAAGCATAACAGTTATTCGATAATTATATGACTTCAAAGAACGTCAATTTGATTAAGACTGCAATCCTTTGTCCGTATCAATAAAAGAAGCTATAAAAGCTAAATTAGCTGACCTAATGTCTATTTACCACCTTGACATCAAGGATACTACTGGTAAGCATACACATCATAAAAACTTTGATGGAGGATTCCATCTAAATGCAATAATTGTTTCTGATGATTTTCAAAATTTACAGCTTATTAATAGACATCAATTAGTTTACAAGGCTTTAGGCTCTATGATAAAAAATGAAATCCACGCCTTAAGTATGAAAACCTTTACGGTTGAAGAATGGAAAAATCATGTCACTTGAACTATTAACAATATCTTTTAATAGTAATAATGCTGATAAAGATTTTGAAAAATCATTGAAATGCTCTGGCTTTGCAGTGTTAAAAAATCATGAAATTTCTGCAAAATTAATAAATGAAGTTTACCAAGAATGGGAAATGTTCTTTAATAATCCTGTAAAAAATGATTTTATATTTGATGCAATTAAGCAAGATGGCTTTTTTCCATATTTAACTGAAAATGCCAAAGGATCGTCCACTAAAGATTTAAAAGAGTTTTTCCATGTCTTTGCTTGGGGAAGATTACCTGGAATTCTAGGACCCTCAACGCTTGAACTCTTTCATTCTTTGACGAGTATGGGTGGTACTTTATTAAGTTGGCTTCAGAATTGTACGCCAGATCACGTACAAAGTTTATTATCAACGCCTTTAAAAGATATGATACAAGATAGTAGATCAAATCTTCTAAGAATAATTCATTATCCTCCTATTACAGGCAATGAAAGGCCGAGTTCAATCAGAGCGGCTGCCCATGAAGATATAAATTTACTAACCATGCTAGTTTCAGGAACGCAACCAGGGTTACAAGTACTTGATCTTGATAAAAAATGGCATAATGTAAGCTGTGACCCAAATACAATAATTGTTAATTCAGGTGATATGTTAAAAATGGCAACCAATGGATATTATCCATCTACTACCCATCGTGTTATCAATCCAGATAAATTAGCTAATAAGAGTAGGTACTCTATGCCTTTATTTTTGCACCCTAGAGACAATGTTAAGTTAAACAGTGATTATACTGCAGGCTCTTACTTAGAAGAAAGACTTGAGGAAATAGGCCTAATTCAATAAATATTAATACTTATAGTTTTTAAGCATCTCTATTCTTTTTGATTTAAATTCTGTTCCATCACTCCATTCTGGCCATTTAGAATGTTGACCAGCTGCATAACCAACTCGAAACAAAATTCTCCCATCTTCAACCATACCACTGTAATCCCAATCATCTTTCACTTCATCTGATAAGGCATGGTAATTTTCGTAAGTATACTCGTCTTTCTTTTTATAACCATATTCTGCCCCCTTACCAACTACATCAATTCCACCATCGGCATAAAGAGCAGGTACACCCTGTTTTGCAAATTCAAAATGGTCAGAGCGATAATAAAATCCTTTTTCAGGCTCAGCATCAGGAATAAGGTATTTACCGTCTTGAGCAGCAGCCATTTCTAAAATATAATCTAATTCAGAATTTCCTTTACCTACTACGATTAGATCTTTAGTGCGCCCAAAGGTATTACCCATAGCATCGATGTTGATAACAGCTACCGTCTTTTCTAAGGGGTACAATGGGTTTATACCATAATATCTTGCACCAAGTAAGCCTTGTTCCTCAGCTGTAACGGCTAAAAATAAAATACTTCGTTTAGATCCATTTTTTAAATTGGTGAAAGCTTCTGCAGCTGCCATGACTAAACCAGTACCTAAAGCATTATCATTTGCACCATTATATATTTTATCGCCATCTAATTTTTTGTTTATACCCATATGATCCCAGTGTGCGGTATAAATTATATATTCATCTTTTAGGATTGGATCACTGCCTTCATATTTAGCAATTATATTGTTTGAACTAAATCGACGAACTGAATTCGATATTTTGCTAGTAAACTTTGCATCCATGGTCATTGCTTTAAAATCAGCATTTACAGCGGATTCTTTTGATTGATGAAAGTTTAGACCATTCATCTCAAATAATTTTTCAGCCGTTTCTAATGGCACCCAGCCTTGAAATGACAATGGAGTCATATTTGGATCTTCTATGTTAAGCTGCTCACTGGCGTAGCCACCTTGAAGAACCGCAAATGGATAACCCGCTGGAACAGTTTCATGAACGACAATTACACCCGCTGCACCTTGCCTCAAGCCTTCTTCAAATTTATAAGACCATCGACCATAGTAAGTCATTGCATTTCCACCAAACATCGATTCATCTAAAGAGCCATTCTTCATAACTGGTGGATCATTAACTAGGACAACTACAACTTTACCTTTTACATCTATTCCATCATAATCGTTCCATCCATACTCAGGAGCGTTCACCCCATATCCACAAAAAACTATATCTTTCTTAATTATATTAACCTGGCTTTGCGTTTGAAATGAATTGCCAATAATATCTCCACCAACATTCATCACCCAACGCTCGTCATCAGTAATAAATTGCGCTTTTAGATCAGAGTCAACACCTGTCATGGTAGCCTTCTGTACCCAAGTACCATTTGGATTGCCAGGCTTTAGACCAATATCTTTAAAAGTAGCACTTAAATATTCTACAGTTTTTTCTTCACCAACGGTACCAGGGAATCTTCCTTCAAATTCATCTGAAGCTAATGTGCCTATGTGTTTCCTTAATAACTGTTCCGTGATTGCTTTTTGAGCATTCAAGACATCTTCGTCATGGACATGCTTATTCCATCCATTAAGTGGCTTATTGCAGCCAATAATAAATAAATTTATAATAACAATAAACAATGTTAAGCGTTTTAACATTTTCTCTCCTTTAAATTATTTTAGTACAATTACTTGGGTATTTTATTTGAAATAATTTTCAAATTACCAAAAGTTTGGAAAAATACTGAAAAAATAAAAACTAAAACTATCGCTTTTTGTGAAACAACATTAAACATTAGTGCAAAATCAGACTCACTAGGACTTGGTGCTAATTCTAATATTAATACATAAATAAATATCAAGAGTGCAAAAAGCGAATATCCAAAAAAATATAAGCGGTTAAAACGATCATCTCTATATAAAACTATTGATAAAAGCACTGAGGCTACTAAAAATAATCTAAAGGCCCAGTTTGCAAAAAATATATGGGGACCAACGATAGTATTTGTTGGTGTAAGTCCTACCGCAATAAAACAAATTCCACCAAGCATTCCAGCTACACAACCTATTTTTGCCATCTGATGATATATATTCTTTTGAGGAAATAATTTTAAAAAGTAGTAGAAATAAATATTGAAAATTATACCACATATTCCTAAAGCCAATGCAAAGAGAACTAGTGAAATCATATTTTCAGGCTTATATCTACCTAAATCGCTAAAAAAGTTATGCGTAAAAGAATACCCTAATGAACTAGGGTCATTCATAGTACCACCTTTATAGAAAATTATCGCTAGTCCTAAGAAAAGTATAACAGCAAAAATTGCATACCTTGGTAAAGTCACTAAAAATAACTTATGCTTACTCATTTATCTATTCAACCTTATCTCTTTCGATGTTTTTCCACCTTTTGGATGGTGTGCATTTATGGTCACTTTTGACCCTTTTGATCCGTGGACCAACCAAGAGACTTCTTCTTTTCCATTCCCATTTATTTTTTCTATATCTTTCTCTTTATCTTCATCCAGCACCATAACTTTATTTGATGTTGATAAAAAGGTTCGAACAGGTATGGCCTTATTATTTGCAAAACGTATGGCTAGTTCCGTTGGTTGAAAACCAGTATTTCTTATGGTCGTTGTTAAGCGATATATATTTTTACCAAGATACTCTTGCTTAACTTCTGAAATAGATAGCAATGGTAATGCACGCGCTTGCATTAACATAAATTCTACGTTTCGCTCAATCTCATCTTTTAAATATGGTGGTAATGGATTGTTTTGACCAAATTTTTTCCAACCACCAATTTCAACTTTACCTAGTTCGGGATGATCAAAAGGTGTCCATGCTTTAAATACTTTACTATCCATTTCCTCATCATTATATTTTAATTGCTCTGAAGCAGACACGCGTCCATCATTATCTAAATCGTTTCCAAATCGATAAATCTCGTTTGCAAATGCGACTATACCAAATAGTTCATACAATCCATCTAAAGAGCCACCATAGGCTGCATAAGCGTCTTCTTGATCTAATTGGCCATAATGGTTGCCTCCGCCATCAAACGGATCCATTCCTTTGATTTTGCCATCTACTGAACGTCTAAGTTGTCCCTTGCCTGAATTCTTTGATCCACGTGGCCAATTCCATTGATATACCGAAGTGGCTAACCCATAATTAGTTACATTAAGTCCACGTTCTGAAAGAGCGATATAAAGTCTTAGATCAGCATTTGGAAGTTTCATTTCTGGTACCGATGGCGGTCTTAAGATAACACCACCTGATGAATGCAGACTTTGTGATGCTGCAATATTTGGATGGTCGTAAATAAAGTCTAAAGCACTTCTTAATTCATTTTCTGATCCTGGAAACGCGCCTGAGCCACGTTGTTTTATAGACCAGTTACCAGGATAATTACGATTTGGATCTATACCGCCTGGCCAATCTTCATTATAATCACCATCTCCATCATTATCAATGCCTTCACTATATCGCTCATAATAAGGACCGGAATCATCCGGTTTTCTTTGTCTTAATAATCTAGAATCTTTCTCATCTTTGACCCAACTACCTGAGGGGTCTTCCACTCTCATTTGTAGCGCCATATTGTCACCGTCTAAATCTTCAGGTGGATCTTCATCAAATTTACCGTCATTATCATCATCCCAAGGTTTAAGGGTGGAGTCTCTTGGTCTAAGAGCTGTATGGTGCTGTAATTCAGAACCATCTGGAATTAAATTTGGTACAATATAAAAAACGCGGGTCTTTCTAAGATTAATGATATCTGGATCACTTGAAGTAAGTAAACGATGTATCAAACCTAATGCTGCTTCTGTAGCGATTACTTCATCAGAGTCCACGCCACCATCGATCCATATAGCTGGCTTATCCTCTGGCTTACCCGTTTTAAAATCTGTTATAGTTAACAGCCACAAGTCCCTTCCCTGATATGATTTTCCAATAGATTCTAATGTTGTGAATTGTGGATATTTTTCCTGAGCATCTTTTAAAAATTGGCTCATTTCTTTAAAATCATGATAACAGTCAAATTTCATATCTTTAGAAAATGAATTGCATGGTCCAAAGAATAATTTATCATTGGCGGCAGATAACTGCGTGAAAATGAATATTATTGAAAGTAAAAAATTGAATCTTTTGATCATAAATACCTCAAGGAAATGACTTAAATAAATAATAATTAGCTTTTAATTTAATAAAAGAATGGGATAAAAATAAAAAATACTATTTAAGTATTACCATCTTTCTTGTTTTTACAAACTCTTTGGTTTGAATTTGAAAGAAATATATACCCGCTGAAACAGGTGCGCCTTGTTGGTTACGTGCATTCCAGGCAATTGTAGGTAGCAGTCTTTGCTCGTTCAGCAGCCCCAGTTGTGACCGATACCATTTTGGCATCAATCGTGAAAGAACTGCCTAGCTTCCCAATGGATCCACTAATAATGAATTGAGCGCCTAATAACTGTCCTACTTCAGCGGCACATTCATCCGTAGTACAACCGGATTGTTGTAGACCTTGTTCTTGTAAAATCTTTTCGAGAAGTTTACGGTCTGTAAGTCGAACCGCATTAGTATTGGCAATTTCTGAACGAAGACGTTCAGTCAAGGTTTCCGCTTCATTAGTAGGAATACCTTTAGCGTCAAAATCAAGGACAGAAATAGAAGGTCTTCTATCTTGAGTAATGATTGTATTTACAATTATCACTAAAAGTACTATATTGCGTATAAAAGCCATAAATATATCTTTCAAGCTACTAATTAATTACAATAATTACTGTGACCAGCATCAATCTAAGTTAAAAAATATTATCATGACGTAAGATTGTAAACAATTAAAAGCTGCTGCAATAATTTCTACTTTTTACTTTCAGCCTTTGCCATGGCTTCAAAATTTTGATACATTTTTTGCTCACCCATTTCTTTTCTAACGCCATTAACAAAATTCTCCACGCGCTTCCATCGAACATTGATAGCCAACCAATCAAACAAAAGATCTTCATTAAATAGTTTTTGTTTATAGAGAGTGCCAATCGTCTCATACCAGCCACATACTTTTTTCACTTCACCGTATTGCTTACTACCCGGTGGATATTTTTTTACAAAATCAGAATAATTATCGATATAATCTTTACTCCATATCCAATTCAGCGCTTTTTCTATTTTTAAGGCAGCACCCCATTGAACAAATTTTAACATAATATCTGCATCATTATAGGTTGGTTTACTCATTATCAATTCCTTTGTTATTTATATGGATAAGCACCTAAAGGGCTTTTCTCACAATTATTAGGCTCAACAGTATATGCCCAATCGGATATTAACCATTTCTTATCCTTTCGTACCAAGTTAAAAGTTTCTGCACCACAATGAGAAAACTTTTTATTAACATGCAAATCGTAAGTGGTCCAAGCAACTGCAATGTCGCCTCTATAAATAATGATAGGGTTCCACATTCTCTCATGAACATCAATGATTCTATTGACTGTTTGTTCAATGAAAATACGATTACTTCGAAAGGATATTCTATTCTCACCATCTTTATTAGAAACACGCATCACATGACCTTCTTCAAGCACCAGTCTTTTAGCTTTCGTCGAGTCATTAGCGCTAATTGCATCTAATAGTTCTGTTACAACATATTTTATACTATCAGTTGTTGCATCTGCAGGTAACAAGTTTGAATTAAATTGTAATTGCTGAGATAAAAGACAAGAAGTAAAACTTATTATAATAAGATATTTAGTCATAAAAACTCCAAATATTAGTAGCTATTATAAATAAAAAAACCTCCAAAAGGAGGCTTTTTTGTACACCCGATAGGATTCGAACCTACAACCTCTGCGTCCGTAGCGCAGCACTCTATCCAGTTGAGCTACGGGTGCATATAAATATCAATAAAAATTAGAGCGGAATTTAATCAATCACTGTAACCGACCAAATGGAATTAGTTAGATTTTAATCAAAATTGAATTCAGCTACTTGGAGTATTTTTTTTGAGTTATAATCTTGTATCCAGGCAATAACTGAAAGGTCTCTGCTATCAAAGCTAAGCAAACTATGATTTAGCCACTTGTCTGGAATAGACCAATTGAACGTTTCAATATAATCGACACCATTGATAAATGAGATCTTCTTCCCAGTATTGTTTAAAAGTAGTTCAATTACCGAAGAATGATGATTCGTAAGCCCATTAGGTGAATTAGGGTAATTGACTTTATCCATAACTGTCGCAACAAATAAACGAATATCTGCCCCTTGTTTAGAATTCCTTACAGAACTTGAGCTTATATTAAAATTAATTGAATTGCCCGATTGAGTACCTAAAATTTTTATTTCATGCAGTCCTACTTCATTTATAAAAATATTGGGATCATTTTTCCAGGTTGTGGTATTTGATCCAGAGTCCATACCATTTGTATACATGTGTGGGGTATAATTATTTCCATAATAATTATTTCTAACTTGATTCATACTATTATTCGCAAGATACATCGGGTCATTGCCCTGGCCTGGCCACCAAACATGATAAGACATACGTGACCATACTGAGTCTATCTTCGCCCCTACATAGTTAACAGTGCCCGGCTTTAAAGATTCGTTTAAGACCCGCTCCGCGGATGCACATGGGCCTCAAGTGCTTGAAGTAAACAATTCACTTAAAATTCTTCTTCGAATAGCGCTTACTGTTATTTCTATTGAGTTTTGAAGATTGTCCACTGTTGCCATAATATATGTTGTCCCTTGGCCTATACCCGTCACGACACCTTTTTCATCAACAATTGCAATAGATTTATTATCACTAGTCCATGCAATAGTTAGATCATTTATGTTATTATTATCTACAGTAAGTACTTGTACCTTCAGCTGAATTTGCTGTTCAGGTTTTATTATTGAATAAGATGAAGAAATATTGATTGAATCTGGTATTAATTCAATATCGGGGTTGCTATCATCACATGATGTAAAAATCAATAGACTAATTAAAATAATAATAAAGTTTTTGATGATATTTCCTAAAAGTACTCTAAGAATCTAATTAAAAAGCAGAGAACAAACTAAGCTTAAGGCCATTTTCAAAAGGCTGTATATATCTACAAACACCATTACTACAATGCACACCGCCTCTTAATGAACCATAAGTAAATGATATTCTATTATTAGAATTAATATTATATGAAAATTCTAAACTTGCCCATGTTAAAGAAGTATCCCATAATCCATCAAATATCTTTTCAATTTCATTCTGTTGTCTTTCATTATCAATCACAACACGTTCGTCCGTATTTGAGTAGTCAAAGCCTAAGTTAATAGACCATTTAGGTGAGCGAGCTAAACCTAAACTAATAAAACGATTAATTTGTTTATCTTTTAAATAATTAGATATAAAATTATCTGATGTACTTAAAGCCACTTTTTGCTGCACACCTTTCTTTAATTCTTGATATTCAAACTTGACATCAATGCTGTATTCATTATTTAAAGAATACGTGAATTGATTTGGAAATGATACGGCTTCTAAAAGCTCATAACTGTATGAGTGTTCACCTGAAGTATATTTATTTGAAAATATATCTAAAACGTCTTTAGTGAATGCAATTGCAGTTGTATAGTTTAATCTATTTTCAAAAAGTTGACCATTAACCTCAATTAAGAGCTCCTTAAAAGGATTAAATAGTTCATTATTTGATGGCAATGCTTTTACCGAACGATATTCTTTCCAATTAAAAGATTCATCAATTGCCCATTCACTATGTCGACTAGATGAAGAATAATTCAAAGAAAATAAAGCATCATTAAAAATTGATCCTGTTAGAGAAAAATTATATCCTATATCATCATTATAATCCATGATATGAGTGATTTTCCCTAAAAGCGTTGTACTGTGCTCATTGAACGCAGTTGGCATTTGTTGTAAGATTGTAGCACCACCCGTATTATTTACAAAATCCCACCTTGAAAAAGGTGAACGTTTAGAAAAATTATAATTTTTATAAGATAATCCAACAGCCCAGGATTCAATGTAAAAATTGACAATACTATATAGCCCATAACCTTTATTATCTTTTTTAACATAATCAATCCCTGCATCAAAAAAATTACTAAAATAATTAATGTCAAAACCCATTAATTGATGCTTTATCTCTTTATTCGTATATAAAGCAGGGTCAAAGTGATCTTCAACGATTTTTAATAATTGTAGCGACCCCGATAAAGCTTCATAGTAGAATAACGTTCTTCCCCCATAAATATTATTCTTAATATTATAATTTGGTACTCTATCATTAAAGTTTTTTGCTTGATTGGAGAGCATCCAGACACTTTGCTTACCTGCTAAAACTTCAAAGCCTAACATATCATTTGACCAATTATAATGACCACCTGTAATTCCATTGTCGAGATCAATCGATTGATCATCGGTCATATTAAGAATCAAACCTCTCCCCCAGTACTCATAAAGATCACCAATTTTTACCGTTGTGTTATTATTTACATACTCAAGCCTAAATTTTCGTAAACCTATAAAGTCCCTACCAAGCTCAGGTGGTTTGGCATATTCTAACTCTAACCATCCGCTCCATTTATTCCAATCTAGATTGAGGCCTAAGCGATGTTCAGTGTAATTAAAACTATTGTTACTATTTCCAAATCCCAATTGGGCTTGGCCTGTTATATTGAACTGACTTATTAACGTTGAAAGAAAAAGATTAATTAGAATAAGAAACCGCATTTAAATGATATGACTAATCAATAATGCTTAAGGCATTACGTATTTCGGCTTCTATATATTTTTCGTCTCCAGGTAAATAGCCATAGTGTCGCCATAAAATTTCTCCATTTTTGCCAATTAAAATATCTGTTGGCATAATACTGGCGTTCATTTTTTTGAAAATTTGCTGATTAGGATCAAGAATTACATCAAATGAGTATTTTTTTGCTCGTATATAGCTTCGAACTTTAGATAAACTTTTTTGACTGTCAGTGCTTACTGCTAGTATTGATAAACCTTCTTTAGAGTATTTTTTTTGAAAAGTATTTAAATGGACCATCTCTTTTTTACAAGGTGCACACCACGTTGCCCAAAAGTTTATCAAAACAGGTCCTTCTTTAAGATAAGAATTGAGCTTTATTTTTTTGCCATTCATTTTTATTAATTTCAACTCAGTTATGCCACTCTGAGGATAGATGAATGAAACAAAGATCGCAATGATCAATAATAAAGGTTTATTCATAAGTAAATGCGTTTACTAGAGCAGTTTGCTTAAAAAGGAATGAAGCTCGTCTTCAGGTACAAACTTCAAGCTTACACGAGATATATTGTTGGCCTCGCCAACAGTCATATTAAATTTATATTCTACAGGTATATCAACAGTTTCTAACGAGACTTGCATAGACCATCCGCCAACTGTAAAGTCAATTAAAGGTGAAAAACTTCTAAAAGGTCTAAAAACTAGACGATCACTATTCATACCATGGATCTTATGATCTGGTGTATCAACTAAGATTGCAACTGGAGCTCCACTCTCATCTAATAATTGAATAACTGGAATTGATCGATATTTACCTAACTGAATGTTATCTGATACATCTTTTGGAAAATTATATTTATCACGATTAAAATAGAAAACCGTAAGGCTTCCATCTTGTTTTATGCCAGAATAAGGCAGCGACTCTAGCATTTCTTTAATAATACTAGCTTTAAGTCTATAATTAACGGGAAGAGAAATTTGAAATTCTTTTCGATTATCAGGATCGTAGTTGAACTGAGGACGATCAAGTTTTACTTGATAGGGGTTCGACATTAAATTGCCTAAAACATCAACCATAATGGAGGTATTGAATTCATTCTCAGGTCGAGAATCTTCATAGTTATCTTTAGAAAGGTCAAGAACCCATTCTCCATCTTCCTCTCGTGCTTCCTTAGGGTCTTCTTCACCTCGAGCACCAATACTGATATCGAGTTTTTTTTCTAATTCAATAATAGCTTTGTCTATAGCTGAGCTTACTTCAACAGCTTTCTCAGCATAAGTAGGAGGATTACGCATACGTTTTCCCTCCGTCAACGTTGGGTATTTAGATTTTTCAACTTTAGGTAAATAAGGTGTCATCATCATATTCACAGACTCTGTTAATAAGCGATTTAAGCCAGTAACATCGTTATAATCCCCACGCATTTTTCTATTTCCTAATTCATCCCAAGATGCAATATCAATTAATTGAATAGAAATAGAAATTTTATCTAAAGATCTTTCAAATTTTCCAAGAATCAGAAGGTTTTTTGTACCTGGACGCTGATTTAGAAGTAAAGAACGGTTTGTCATTATTTCTTCAAGACCATTTTTTCCTTTAAGATAAATACGATCTTGCTCAGTTAATTCAGCATTAATCATCTCAGCAAATGCGTCTGAAAGCCATCCAATTGCTACATCATTTTTAATATTATCAAAAGGAATAACGTAAACATTTAAAACAGGTGGTGCTGAAAAAAGCACTGTTATAAGTGATAAAGAACAAATAATAGCTTTTATTTTAGTAGGCATGAACAGTCAAGTTAGAGGATTTTGCTTACTATTCTCAATGCTAATTTTTAATTACCTGATAACCGTTGTTTATCAATTTTGGCCCACGAGTCTCGCAATGCTACTGTCTGATTAAAAATTGGAGTATCTTTTGAATCTGGGTCCTTACAAAAATAGCCTAATCTTTCAAATTGTATCGATTCTCCTACTTCTACATCTTTCAATGAAGGTTCCAGTTTACAATTTGATAAAACTTCTAAAGAGTTTGGATTAATTGCATCCATAAAATCATCTTCTTTATCCGGTTCTGATATTTGAAATAATCTATCATATTTTCTAATAACAGCATTAATTGAATTTGATGCTGATACCCAGTGAAGCGTCGCTTTTACTTTCCTACCATCTGGTGCATTACCACCTTTAGTATTTGGATCGTATTTACAATGAAGTTCGATAATATTACCTTCAGAATCTTTAATAACTTCTTCACATGTAATAAAATAAGCATAACGAAGACGAACTTCGCGTCCTGGAGATAATCGAAAGAATTTTTTTGGAGGATCTTCCATAAAATCATCTTTTTCAATGAAAATCTCTTTAGAGAAAGGTAAATCTCTTTTTCCATCCGATTCGTTCTCAGGATTATTTACAGCTCTTAATGTCTCTGACTCACCTTCAGGATAATTTGTGATAATAACTTTCAATGGATTTAATACTGCCATTCTTCTTTGACAACGCTTATTAAGATCTTCTCGAAGCATTGACTCAAGCTTAGCAATTTCCATTACATTATCTCTTTTAGCGATACCAACTTCAAACATGAACTTTTGAATTGATTCTGGAGTGTATCCTCTACGTCTAAAACCTGAAATGGTTGGCATTCTTGGATCATCCCAACCTGAAACAATATTCTTATCTACTAGTTTTTTCAACTTACGTTTAGACATTACAGTATAACTCAAATTTAAACGTGCAAATTCAATTTGCTGAGGATGATAAACATCCAATTTATTTAAAAACCAATCATATATAGGTCGATGATCTTGAAATTCTAAGGTACATAAAGAATGCGTTATATTTTCTATTGAATCTTCAAGGCCATGCGCCCAGTCATACATTGGATAGATACACCAATCATTACCAGTTCGATGATGATGAGCATGGAGAATCCTATAAATAATAGGATCACGCATGTTCATATTAGAATGAGCCATATCTATTTTAGCACGTAAAGTGTGAGAACCATCTTCATGATCTCCATCTTTCATTTGCTTAAACAAAATTAGATTTTCTTCAACAGATCTATTTTTATTAGGACTCTCTTGACCTGGCGAAGTAAGAGATCCTCTTTTTTCATGTATCTCTTCAGCTGAAAGATCACATACATAAGCTGAACCATTTGTTATTAATTGAATAGCATAATCATACATTTGGTGGAAATAATCTGAGGCAAAACAAAGGTCATCCCACTCATAACCTAACCACTTTACATCAGCTTGAATAGATTTTACATATTCTTCATCTTCTGCAGTAGGGTTTGTATCGTCAAATCTAAGATTGCATTTACCATTATATTCATCGGCTAAACTAAAATTAAGACATATAGCTTTTGCATGACCAATATGAAGATAACCATTTGGTTCAGGAGGAAAACGAGTATGGACACGATTATCAAATTTACTAGATTGATTGTCTTCATCAATAATACGTTGAATGAAATGGCGTGATGTCTCTTGATTATTCATTATTTTGGTAATTCTTTCAATGAGACATTAATTCTTTTCAAGCTTTCATCTTTACCTAAAAGTTCAAGAATATCATAAACAGCAGGACCATTTAAAGAGCCACAGACTGCTAAACGGATTGGCATAATAATTTTGCCTAAACCTAAATCATGTTCTTTAACAAAAAGTTCAAAGCTGCTTTGCAAATACTCTTTTTTCCAAGAATCTAAACTTGAAATTTTTTCCATTAACAATTGAATCCTTTTATTTACAACATTATCATTCCATGCTTTTTCCAAAGCTTTTTCATCATATGATGATGGTGCGTTAAAAAAGTAGTGAGATTGAGCAATAAATTCTGAAAGCGACTTTGCTCTACCTTTTATAAGTTCTATAATTGAAGTTAAATAGGATATACTACTTCCCTTGCCCCATTCAGGATCATTGGCTCTTAATTTATCAATAATGTGATCTGCTCCAGTTTTCATAATATGTTGACCACTTATCCAATGTAATTTTTTCTCATCCCAAATAGCTCCTTTTTTCTGAACTTTAAAAAGATCAAAATTTTGTATAAGCTCATCTAGGCTAAAGAGCTCTTCCTCTGTTCCAGGATTCCATCCAAGTAATACTAAATAATTATTTAAACTTTCAGGTAAGTAACCTTCCTCTCTAAAAGTTTGTACGCCAGCAGCACCATGTCGCTTACTAAGTCTTTTTCCATCCGCACCAAGAATCATAGGTAGATGGCCAAATTGAGGAATATTAAAGTCCAGAGCTTTATATAAAATAATTTGTTTTGGTGTATTACTTACATGATCTTCACCTCGAATCACATGAGTAATGTTCATATTATGATCATCAATAACTGCCGTAAAATTATATGTAGGAGAACCATCTGACCTAATCACTATAAAATCATCTAATTCTTTATGATCTACTTCAATAGGTCCATAGATCATATCTTTATACTTAGTAATACCGTCAGGAATACGAACTCTGTAAGTAAAACTAACACCTTGGTTTAAACGTGTCTTTATATCATCAGCCTCTAATTTTCTACAAGTACCTGGATATTTATAATGACCTTTATCTTTTGCATTGTCAAGATCATTTTTAGAACAAAAACAATGATATAATTGACCAGATGATAATAGGGCTTTAATATAGATTTTATAATCATCTAAACGGTTAGATTGATATACTAGCGGCTCATCCCAGCTAAGACCCAACCAAGATAGCGAGTCCAATATTTGATCTGTATATATATCGTTTGAGCGCTTGGTATCAGTATCTTCAATACGAAGAAAAAACTTTCCTTTATTATGTTTAGCAAAAAGCCAATTAAATAAAGCAGTTCTAGCACCACCAAGGTGTAGCTCACCAGTGGGACTTGGGGCAAAACGTACATTGAATTCAGAATTAGTCATAATTATCTACAATAAAATTAATTAATTAATGAAGTTGATGTAATAAATAAAATATAAATTATTAAGCGGAGGGGGTGGGATTCGAACCCACGTTAGGATATTTCACCTAAAACACCTTAGCAGGGTGCCGCCTTAAGCCACTCGGCCACCCCTCCATAAAAATATACTATCAAATACGATAAATAAACTTAATATCTTTAAAAGACCTAAAACACATCAATAAAAAATTATATCTTTTTTAAATGACTATCTATTTCTTTAACTAATTTAGTTAGGCCTGTTTGTGTAACAGCTGAGATTTCCATTAAGAATTCTGGAATAGCTTTCCACAAACTATTATCTATATCATTAAGAGTATCTGCTTTAGTTCTTACAAGTATAATAGGTTTTAACAGTAAAGATTTATTATAATTAATTAATTCATCTTTTAGAGCGTTAAAAGTTGATTTAGGATCTAAGTCATTCCCGTCAATTAGAAATAATAATATTCTATTTCTTTCGATATGACGTAAAAATTGATGACCTAAACCTTTTCCCTCACTAGCGCCTTCTATTAAACCTGGTATATCAGCCATTATAAAAGATTTATAGTCACCTGTTTTTACAATACCTAGATGCGGCTCTAAAGTAGTAAATGGATAATCTGCGATTTTAGGCCTAGCTTTCGATAAGACTGAAAGCAATGTTGATTTACCTGCGTTTGGAAATCCAACTAGTCCTACATCGGCAAGAACCTTAAGTTCAAATTCAAATTTACCACTCTCTCCTGCTAAACCTGGTTGTGCATATCGAGGAGTTTGATGCGTGGATGATTTAAAGTTTATATTGCCCCTGCCACCTGAGCCACCTTTGCAAATAACAACCTCTTCTTCTTTAGCAATTAACTCAGCAACAACTTCACCAGTATCCATGTCTTTAATTAATGTTCCCAAAGGTACATGGATAAAAATATCTTCTCCGTTTTTCCCAGTTTTCATACTTGATGAACCAGCGGTACCATTTTTTGCTTTATAAATTCGAGAATAACGAATATCTTGAAGAGTATGAAGGTTTGTGTCTGACCTCGCTATAATATTACCGCCTTGCCCACCATTTCCACCGTTTGGACCACCTTTTGGAATGTATTTTTCTCTGCGAAAAGAAACACAGCCTTGACCACCATTTCCCGCAGTCAATTCGACTTGGGTATAATCAACAAACATGCTTCAGTTACATATTCGCTATAATGGCCTCGCCAAAACCTGAGCAAGAAACTTTATTAGCGCCTTCCATTAGTCTATGAAAATCATATGTAACAGTTTTTGCATTTATAGCACCTTTAATACCATCTTCAATAAGCTTAGCTGCTTCATGCCACTTCAAGTGCTCTAACATCATTACTCCAGATAATATAACTGATGAAGGATTTACCATATTTTTACCTGCATATTTAGGCGCTGTACCATGAGTCGCTTCAAATATGGCATGACCAGTGGTATAGTTTATATTAGCGCCAGGAGCAATTCCAATACCGCCAACGATAGCTGCTAAAGCGTCTGATATGTAGTCACCATTTAAATTTAAAGTAGCAATAACATCATATTCTGCTGGCCTTAGTAAAATCTGTTGTAAAAATGCATCCGCAATAACATCTTTAATTATTATTTTTTTACCATTGTTATCAATCGCTTGCCATGGTCCGCCTTCGTAGTCTGATGCGCCGTATTCATTTTTGGCTAGATCATAACCCCACTCTTTAAACTTACCCTCAGTATATTTCATAATATTACCTTTATGAACTAGGGTTACAGATTCTCTATTATTTGCAATTGCATAATCTAAAGCAGATTTGACAAGACGTTCAGTTCCTTCTTTAGATACTGGTTTTACTCCAAGTGATACAGAATTTGGGAATCGAATATTTGTAACACCCATTTCATCAATAAGAAAAGATTTTACTTTTTCAACTTCATCTGTACCATGCATCCACTCAATACCTGCATATATATCTTCTGTATTTTCACGAAAAATTACCATATCAACTAAATCTGGTTTTTTTACTGGGGATGGAACACCTTCAAACCATTTAACAGGTCTTACACATGCGTATAAATCTAAAATTTGCCTTAAAGCAACATTTAAAGATCTCATACCACCACCTACTGGTGTAGTCAACGGACCTTTTATGGCAATTAAATATTCTCTAATTGTATCTAAAGTTTGATCAGGCAGCCATGAACCTGTTTTGCTGTTTGCTTTTTCACCTGCCAAAACTTCTTTCCAAGCTATAGCGCGTTCACCACTGTAAGCTTTATCAACCGCTGCGTCAAAAACCATTTGCGAAGCTTTCCAAATATCAACACCTATACCATCACCTTCTATAAAAGGTATAATTGGATTATTTGGAACAGATATCTTTCCATTCTCAAATTTAATTTTTTCTCCATTTAGAATGGTATTCATGATTTCTTACTTTCTTTTTTACTAGTTTTACTAGACTCATTCTTTTTTTCAGATACATTCTTTTTTTCAGATACATTCTTTTTTTCAGATTTAGGTTTTTTTGCATAATCAGTTAAATAAAAACCACTACCTTTAAAAATCAAACCTGAACCTCCACTAACTAATCGCCTTACATCACCTTTACATTTAGGACATTCTTTTAAATGGCTATCAGACATTGATTGAAAATACTCAAACGAATGATTACATTTTTTACATAAATAGTCGTAAGTGGGCATAAATCTCTTCTTTTAATAAAAAAAATAGGATTCTAATCTAAGGAGAATAGATTATTATTACTTTCGCAAAAGTTGACAAAAGAAAAAAATTAAGTTAAACCAAATTTATCTTTCAAATTATCTAATACAACAGGAGATACAAAGTTTGATATATCCCCTTTCAACCTAGCAACGTCTTTAACAACTGATGAATTCAAATGAATATACTTTTCTGAAGTAACCATTAAAAGCGTTGAAACTTCTGAGTTTAAGTGGTGATTCATAGTTGCCATTTGAAATTCAAACTCAAAATCTGAAACATGACGAAGGCCACGTATTATTGCAACAGCTTTATATTCTCTTGCAAAGTCTGCCACTAGACCTTCAGTAGAAAAAGCTTCTACATTACCAATATGCTTCATCGATTCCATAATCATATTAATTCTTTCCTGTGCTTCGAAAAGTGGTTTTTTATCACTATTAACAGCAACAGCAAAAATCAATTTATCAAATAATCTTGAAGCTCTTTCTGCAATATCAATATGTCCACTATGAATTGGGTCAAATGTACCTGGATATATTACAATTCTCATTATCTATTTCTCCAGAATGTTAATTGTGTATCACCATATTCTTTAACTCTGTCAGGCAAAATTGAATATTCTTTAATTGAAGATTCTAGAATTAATAGCCCATCTTTATTTAAATGCTCAATTGCATCACTTATTAATTTTTGATTTGAATCAAATTCATAAGGTGGATCTGCAAAAATAATATCATAATTCTCGCATTTAGTTATGAACTTAGTTGCATCTTGTCTTACATATTGAAAATTTGTTTGCTTAAATAATGAACCATTTATTTTAAGAAGAGAGTTAACTCTCATACTGGATTCAACAAATGTAATTAAATCTGCACCTCTGCTAGCTGCTTCAAAGCCAACTATTCCAGAACCAGCAAATAAATCCAATATTTGCTTACCCTGCAGGTTGCCAATTATATCAAATAAGCTTTTTCTGACTAAAGACGTTGTAGGGCGGTATGGTGCATTTTTTACCGTTTTAACACGACAACCTTTATATAGCCCTGCATGAATTTGCATACACTATTCCACTAGTTCGGTTTTAGAACTATTATAAATAGACATATAAAAAACTGCAGTTGGTAAGGATTCAAGCGTTTTTCCTTTATAAACAAATTTTTCAAGTGTAAGATTTTTAGCTTTTGACAAAGTATAGTTCAAAAATGTTTGAATATAATTATCACCGTTCAGTCTAATGATAATTGGAATTTGAATGTTAGATTTTTTTTCAATAGGATTTAATTCTTTGAAAAATGAGTTTTGAATATTTTCAACATAAAGCTTCAAAGAATCTATTTCTACTGTACTGCCTTGAATAAAAACATCAGAAGGATTTTTATATTCAACTAAATAACCATGTTTAAATTCACTATCACCTGAAACTTGCCTAAGTGAGTAGTTTAATACATCTCCAATTGAATCTATTGGAGCATTCATTGTTTTACCACCTAATAGTTCAAGATCCATATTTCCATCACTTAATGAAAGTAAAACTATTTCATGACTATCAGTCAAACTTAAAGTTTTTAAAGCTGAAGAAACTAATATTTGGGAATTAATTGAAAATTCTGATAGTGCTATAATATCTGATTCAACTATTTTTGGTATTTTATCTTCCTCATTATTAATATTCATAGAATCAGATGAAATATCTGATGAGAAAAAATTATTCAAACTAAAACCGTTTGATTTTAATAGAATTTTTTTAAAAATATCAGGTCTTTGATCATATAATAGCATGCTACTAATTGCAACAAAAAAGAAAGTATACAAAAAAACTTTAAGCAATATACCATTTTTAGCTTTTTTCTTTAATTTTTTAGTTTTTTTTCTTTTTTTAACTAATGGCGCTTGTTTGATATTTTCAAGTTTTTCAACTACTTGTTTTTTAACATAATTAAATGGTTGAATACCTGGCTGATTAAAAAAATTAATTGTTACACCCTGTACATTACCAGTTGCTAACGCACTAAATACGTGCAAGTTTTCTTCTTTTATCTCATTTGGTATTATATTAGCCTCATAATTAATACCTGATAGAGAAACTAATTGTTTTATTCGACGACCTTTAAAATGGGCTTTTCGCTGTTCTGATAATTTTCCTGCAGCTAAAAGCTCACCTTTAAAAACTTCTTTTTCATTTTCTGAACCATTTAATGCATTCAACTTCCAATTACCTTTTAAAAATTTAGCTACGCCACTTTGAAAGATTGATTGTGAATAATGATAATAGTTGTAAGCATTTTTATTAATATTAAAGAAGGTGCAACCTTTCTCTGGATTTAAACCAAAAAAGACACTGGATTCAGTACCCATCCAAACAGCCTCGCCACCTAGCTCTAGAATTGCCATTTTTATTGGTTCAGTAAAAGTTGTTGAAACAGAAATAGCAAAAAGATGACTTGAATTATTACCAAAAGAACGTCCAAAATTTTCAAATTTTGAATTTAATGACCGTCTTTGTTGAATTGTCCAAACTGCAAAATCCCAAGTATCATTTTCAGTCATATCCTCGTCAGAAGAAACAAGTACTGAATTAGTAAAATTATCAGGAATTGTTACATATACTTTCTCACCTTCAAAAGGGATATCTTCTCTAATTAAATGTAAACCTGCATTAATTACTGAAATAATTTCATTTTCAGATTGCTCTAGTATACTTAATGGCTTTGGTAGAACTTTATTTGAGATAGATAGGAGAAAAGGTTTGCCATTATTTTCAGTCCATTGAAGACATAATAAATGACTTTCCGATATTGAGAGATGAATCACTTACAGAATATTACCTATCCCAGCTTTTTGATCCATCACTGATAAAGCCATGGTTATAAGCTTTAAAAGAAAAAACTGTATATCTTCTCCTTATAACAGTCTCTTCAATTGGACTATCAACTCTAACTAAGCTTCCTTCTTCTAATAATGAAATTAAATATGGCTTATTAGTTACTGGGCAAAAATACATAGTTGAGTCAGGCATATAAGAATCATAATAACTAATGACTTCAACACGTTGGGATGGAACTTCTTCTATAAGTGCGACAAAATTAGAGTCACTTATAAATTTTGATAAACGTTTCTTTTGAACATAAGAAGTATCGTTTCTAGACAAATCTTCAGAATACATAACAATAGTTGAGGTTGTATCTAATATAGTGTCACGCCTAGTCATTGGAAAACCAAATGTTGTATCAAACTCAATATCATACCCCTTTGGCACATTAACAGTGAAGTTTTTAGCACCTAAAGTAATATTTTGCTCACCTAAGTAAGTTGAGTCTCCAGTCAATGAGTCTCTTACTGAAGTAACTACATGAGTAGCCCAGAGACCATCGGGATCATATTCACCTGTAATAGATTTATAAAAATTTTGGACATCAAACATATTTTCCATATAAAAGCGACTTTTGTCTTCAAAGTATTCTTCCTCATCCCAAATAGCACGAGGTACATAAATACTAATTATAAGAAATAAAAAGCCAAAAAGTATGGCAAACTCTAATAAATCAGAATAGTTCTTTCTTTGCTTACCTAGATCAGAATAGTTTTTATCCGACATTATTTAAGAATCCTCAATCATATGTTAACAATAAAATTAGGGTTTAAATACCCAAAACCTCCATATAAACTTCTCATTATTACCAATTAGTGTAAAAACTAAAAACGTAACAAAACAATCTACCTATATTAACACAAATAATATTTTGAATCTCATCTTTTTCAAAGCGATTTGATTTGTTAATAAACTCAATAAAATATATAAATAATCAGTCTAATTGAACACGATTAAAAGTTGGCTTAGAATCATTTTTAAGTTTAGAAAGCTCTTCCATGATTTTTTTCTCTTGCTTTGATAGTGAGACAGGAGTAACCACTTGAACTCTAACTAGTTGGTTACCTCTAGATGAGCCACGAACTCTAGGAAATCCTTTACCGCGCATTCGTAAAATTTGACCAGACTGAATTCCTGCAGGTATTTTAAGATTAGCTTTACCATCTAAAGTAGGGACTTCTAAATTAATACCCATAGCCGCATCATAAATTTCAATCTTAGCTTCTGTAATAACATCCTCGCCATTTCTAGTAAAAACTTGATGCTCGTTCTCTTCAAAAAATATAATTAAATCACCTGCCTCATATCCCTTGGGGCCTTTATTACCTTGCCCATTTAAAGTCATATAGTTTCCTTCTGCTACTCCTGCTGGAACCTTGACTTTAATTTCAACAGTTTTTCTTTCAATACCATTCCCCCCACAACCTCTACAGGGGTTTTCTATCATTTCACCTGAACCCGTACAAATTGGACATTCACGTACAGTTACAGATTGACCAAAAAAAGATTGAGACATTTGCCTTATTTGACCTGACCCACTACATTGACGGCAAGCTTTTGGCATTGTACCAGCCTGAGCACCATTACCTTTACAAGTATCACAAGTTTCATGACGTTTAATTTTTATTGTTTTATCAATGCCCGTAGCTATTTCTTGGTAATCAAGAAGAAGATTCACTTTTAAATCACGAGCTTTTTTAATTCTATTTTGATTGCCTCCACCAAAAATTCCACCAAAAGGATCATTTCCACCAAATATATCACCAAAACTACTAAAAATATCATCCATAGACATTCCACCATGAAATCCTGAAGACCCTCCATTATCACCTATCCCTACTCCAGCGTGGCCAAATTGATCATATTGTTGTCTTTTTTGATTATCTGAAAGAATGGAATATGCTTCAGCTGCTTCCTTGAAGTTTTTTTCAGCTTCTTTATCATCAGGGTTTTTATCAGGATGATACTTCATAGCAATTTTTCGATATGATTTTTTTATATCAGTGTTTGATGCATTTTTTTCAACACCAATAATTTCATATAAATCTCTCATGATGGAGTTTGGTTTACAACAACTTTTGCATGTCTAATAACACGATCTTTATAACGGTAACCTTTTTCGAATACCTCAAGGATTTCATTCTCAACTTTTCCTTTTTCTGAACGCATCATAAGTGCATCATGAAGCTCATGATCAACTATATCACCTGATTTCCCAAAGGCTAATACCTCAAGTTCGCTAAAACGTTTATTTATATTATTTAAAATCAATTCAATGCCTTCATGTATTTTTTCTTTATTTGATTCTCCATTATCAACAGATGCTTTTTCTAATCTATTTAAATCATCAAGAACATTCAAAAAAGATTTGATTACAGCCTCACCATCATATTTCAATAAGCTGATAGTATCATTTTCTTTACGTTTACGATAATTATCAAATTCTGCTTTAAGACGTAAATATTTGTCTTTTTGCTCTACTAAGTTAATGTTTAAGGATTTTATCTCATCTTTCAACTTTAAACTAGGTGATTTTTTAGATTTTTTTTTCTTTGGAGATAATATGTCTCCTTTAATTTTAGATGGCACTTTCAACTATCTCCGTAAATTGTTGTAAAATCGATTGCAATGAGTGATATGGAATTCTTTTAGGACCAACAACACCAATTTTTCCAGATACCATTCCACTTTCAAAATAAGTAGTAATTATTGCACATTCATTTAGTCGTGCATCTCCATTTTCTTTCCCAATCAAAGTAGGCTTTGAGCCTAAGGTAAAATTAGTATTAAAGTGTGTATTAAGAAAATTTTTATCCAAGGCAGGTAAAATTCTTTTGAAATTTGCGATACTACTAAACTCAGGTTGCTCTAGGAGTACGTCTGTTGATGAAGTATATATAGATTTATTTCTATCAATCGTGAAATAATTTAATGGGTCATTGATTAAAATTTGCACTAATTCATGATTATACATTTCTACATCATTTAATCTTTTAACAATTGAATTTTGAATTTCTTTTAATGATAGTTCTAATAATCTATCCTTTAAAGCTTGGGTTGTTTTTTTTATCAGTTTTACTTCTAATTCAACATCCAAATTTAAAACAATAGATTTTACCACTCCAGTATCTAAAGCCAGGACTAACATTACTCGATTGCCCTGTATTGGCACAAGTTCAATATCAGTAAGAATACTATCCTGATATCCAGTGATTGTAACAACACCAAACATATGACTTACTTTTGAAAGCATTAAGACTGTTGCATCTAATAATTCATCAACATTATTTGTAATAGTTAACAATTCATTCTCTAAAACTTTTGAAACTAATGATTTATGGTTAGTTAAAGACTTTATAGAATCCACGTAAAAACGATAACCAATATCCGTTGGTAATCTTCCGCCAGATGTATGTAAATGAGTAAGATAGCCTTTATCTTCAAGAGATGACATAACACTACGGATTGTAGAAGAAGAAACGTTTAAATTATAATTTTTACTAAGAAAAGTTGATGAAACTGGTGAACTGCTTTTAATGTAACATTCAATCAAGGTAGTTAATACTACTGCTTCCCTGTCACTTAAATTTGAAATATTTGATTTAGACATATACCTAAAAATTATGCGTATTATAATTCATCTACCAAGGATAGTTATATTAAAATTATCATTTTAAAAATTTAGAGATAGCTCTATTGCTACCAAAAAAACTAATTACCACACCCAGACTTGACAATATTAAGAATAATTTAAAAAAGCTATAATCAATTTTTAAACCAGCAACTGATAAAATAAAATTAGAACCAAATTTTAAGATAATAAATAATAGAACTGAAGAAACGAATGCTCCAATTAAACCATGAAAAATACCCTCCAAAATGAAAGGTGTCTTAATAAATGCTCGAGTTGCGCCAACTAGTTGAAAAGATTTTATCAATTCTTTTTTTGCATAAATTGTTAAGCGTACGGTATTAGATATTATTAATACAGAAACAATTAATATTATTATTAATAACATAATTGAGATTTTTAGAAAAGTTTGATATGTTGTTTCAATACGATTAATTAATCTACCTTGATAATTAACTTCATCAACTTCTGAAAATTTTCTTAAACGATCTATTATTGGTCT
>Ga0209335_10000098_pt1 | contig 89459 bp, 77 predicted proteins | sample COG_09_FD_184753 | JGI IMG/M metagenome (GOLD analysis project Ga0209335, IMG submission 184753) | Pelagic Microbial community sample from North Sea - COGITO 998_met_09 (SPAdes) (version 2) | ecosystem: Environmental > Aquatic > Marine > Neritic zone/Coastal water | place: Helgoland, sampling...
TCACCTGCAAAGTTTGTACTTGCTGTGATAACTGTGCCACCAATTGTTGTACCAACGATTGTTGCTGGAGTGGTTGCTCCAACTGTACCATTATGAGCACCAGTTGAGGCGCCTGTTAAATCACCGGTTACATTACCAGTTACGTTACCTGTTACATCACCAGTTAAGTCACCAGTAACATCGCCAGTTACGTTACCAGTTACGTTACCAGTTACGTTACCTGTTACTGCACCTGTATGTGTTCCTGCACTATCACCAGTTAAGTCACCTGTTACATCGCCTGTTACGTTACCAGTTAAAGCACCAGCAAAATTTGTACTTGCTGTAATAGTAGTACCAGCAATTTCTTTTGCTTGGAAATCAACGAATGCTGTTCTGTTAATTGCCCCTGCTGTACCTCCAGTTTCAGTAGTTGCGATTGCTTCAAACTTATCGTCTGCTTCAACCCATACCAAAGCGGCGTTAACGTTATTTCCATCTAAATTTTGTAGATTTCTATTAGCTAGAATACCAATATCGTAAGTTGGTGTTCCTGTATATCCATTATTGAAAACGATCAGAGGATCGTTAACAAAAGTATTAGTACTAGATACTGTACTTTCTGTTCCTGAAACAACCAAGTTACCCGAAATAGTAACGTTACTGTTAAGCGTCAAGTCTGCCGCAAACAATCCACCTGTTAAAGTAGCGTTTGCAATCTTCGCCGCAGTAATGGTACTATCGGTAATTTGATTGTTTAAAATACGTGTTATCGCCATTTTTAATATGCTCCTGTGTTATCCTTAAGTCATTGGTGACTTTATCAAATTATAACACTATTTACCATAGTCATGAGAAAATGGTTTGCGAGCATGTTTTTTAACTGGCAAATTTTTTGGGGGTTTATGGAACGGTCTTGAACAGACTCTTTCGTATAATGTTATTTAGTCCACTGAATAAAAAGAACTAATTTACGCTGGAATTAAAGTTGATCTGACGGTTATTGTACTTGTTCCGCTTGTAGTTGTTGCTTGTAACAAAACATTTGAGCCAGTGATAGTAGCAGATAATGTTACAAATTCACTTGTTCCATCAGCAGTTAATAAAGTATTATTAATAGATGCTGTAGTATCATCATGTATCAATAGCAATCTATTAATTTGATAATCAGTACCGTTCACACTTTGAACTAAAAACTCTGCACTACGATAGTCTGCTAAAGCGAATGTAAAAATACTAGTTGGTGGCGATGCTGATGCAACAGAAACAGTAGTTATTGGATCTGTACTTACTACATGCCAACCTGTTGCTTCGTATATAAAAAACTGACCTTTATTATTGATCCAATAATCTCCAGCCTCACCTGCTGTACTTGAAGTAGGATCAGCTGATATGTTGCTTCTATATTTGTTTTCAAATGCTATGTCAAGTGTTAGATATCTAACATTAACTTCATCTGTTGCCTGTGGAACTTGGCTGAAAGTAATTGAAGAAACATTAGAATTAGTAGCAACTGTATATGCGTTTGTATGCTGTACAACACCATTTAGTGTAACAATAATACTATCAACTGTTGCAAGTTCATTTAGAGCATAAGTTGCACTAGTACCGTCTGGGGTTATCGTTTCCGACGATGTAGCACTTGCACCTGGTTTGGTCCATATTGAACCATTCCAAAACTCTAAGCCACCATCGGTTGTATTATACCTAAGATCTCCTGTAACACCTGTAGCAGGTCTTTGGGCTGTTGTTCCTGCAGGTATAGTAAAAGCTGATACTGTATTAAATGTTATTCTTCCTGTTGCACTGGTATACGGATTAATTTGATCAATACTAAGTCCTGTGCCAACTACTTCGCCAACTTGTGTTCCGTTAATTGTAAACGAAATTTTTTCTGCGCCAATAGTATCATCAGCAACGGCTTCTGTGTTACCATCAAATATTTTATCAGCGGATAATCCTGATAATCCACTAGTTAGTTGAGTGTCTACATAATTTTTAGTAGCGGCATCCTGTGCATCAGTTGGGTCTGCTAGATTTTCAATTTCAGCACCACTGATTAAAACTGCTCCTGTTCCATCTGGGTCAAGTATAATATCATTATTAGTTCCGCTGTTTGTACTAATCGTAGTTCCGGATATACTTAAATCGCCAACAGCACCGCCTCCGGCACCTGCACCTACACCAAAGTTGCCAGTATACCTAGCACCAACTACAAAGATACTCTTTCCTGTAACTCCAGACGCAATGTCTGTTGGTAAGTTTTCACCAATGAAGTGTACTACACCTGATTGGTAATCAAAGAACCATTCATCATCATTGCCACTACCTGCTGAAAGAATTTGAGTTCCGTTGCTTTGAGGAGTTGCATCTGCGGTGGTAGAAATATAAACTTTAACAAGATATGTTGCACCAAATTCAGTTGGTATCCAATCAGTTAAACCTGTTTTCCAAGTTCTATTGTCACTTGCTGTAATATCTTCTGTGCATTCAACAGTAGCTAAACCATTGCCACTATCGTCATATATTGTTACTTGTGAACTACTCGACGACGGTTTAACTGCTGGTATTACATCTGCTTCTTGCCATACTTTATCGCCACGTAATAATAGCGGCGAACTTATACTTTCATTGAAGGCTCGTTTAAAAGCGAGTGTATCTGTTTTAGTAACACCATACCCTAACTTCTTAAACAGGTAATCAACTTTTTGGGTATCTGAAATAGCCATTATGCCGCCGCCTCAATACTAATTGAACTTAGTGATTGCCCGTTGTCAAGTCTTACTCTAATTAAACAGTTTTTGCCTGTGGCATTAGATAAGTTTTCGCTACCTAATGTCATAGTATATGATGTATTTGTAATTGCAGTATTTACTGGTACTCTATCAGTTGACGTCAATGCACACCCGGTGTCACCGTTACCTCCTGCACTAGTATCAGTACCAGGAAGTCCAGCACCTGCATAACTAGCAGTACCATCAATCCAACCGTTGGTTGAACTTGCTGAGGCATCAATTCCTGTTCCAGGAGCGGCTAGCCATAAACCTGCTATTCCAGTTGATGTTGTAATATTAATATCAAAGTTTGCTAAGTTAGTTCTTCTGAAAGCAAAAGTAAAATACTGAGCTCCAGTTCTTCCAGTAACTAAGTCTGGACCAACTGGTAGATAACCAGTTGAAAAATTATCATCATCATAATGTTTTAAAGTTCCCCAACGTACTATTGCTTCGTCGGTTCCAGCAACTGTGATAGCACCTGTAAAAGGATTGTTTGTAAAAAAGTCAGCCGCTGTATACGAAGGATTATCTCCAGTTAATCCTAATGCAACTCGTTTTCCATTGTCTGAAAACGTGCCACCCAATGTACTTGGAACGTCAATATCTTCTTCGTCAAATCCTGTCAACGATGAACTATAAACATTAAACTTTGTTGGGAAAATAACAGTATTACTATCACCATTAACATTTCGAATTTTTGCTTGTACTTGAGCAACTGCTCTAGCACTTCTATTAATTGAAAAAGTTATGTTACCAAGTGCATACGCTGATCCTTGTCCTGTGCCTGCTATTGGAGTTCCTGAACTGAGCATTGTTGATGCTCCGTCAATATCTGAATAACTTTTGCTTTGTGTGTTAATAATTGAATCAGTTGTGCTTTCATCGTTTGTACTATCTTCAAAGAAAAAGTTACTACCATTACGATATGCTTGTCCTATCCAATTTGATACTTCAATTCCAGCTACACTAATAGTATTACTGCTATTATTATAATAAGGAATACCAGATATATGTTTTAACGTTCCTGGTGCTGTTTGCGTTACTACGGCACTATTAATATCTAAAGTAGGATTCGAAGACAAGTCATCTTTGAGAAACCCAACATTATTAGTATCTCCACCTGTATCATGTGTTAATTGAAAATCTGAATAACCGGTTGACAATCCAGCAAATGATGTGCTAATATTAGCATCAAATGCTCGGAAGAATCCTGTTGGGTATGTTGAAGAACTAACTGAGTCGTGTGCATCTCTATCGTCAGTTAGTACTAAGTCAGTGAACGTTGCACTTTGATCTGTAGTAATATTAAATGTAACAGTTCCTGCGGCAACATTGTTAACTTTAGCTGTTAACGTTCCTGTTAAATCAGTATTAACATCTGTAACAGAGTTTGTGTTGACATTTGTTAATCCAGACACATATCTTGTAACTGAGCTTCCAGCACTTGGAATATTCCCACCGCTGTTGTCTGTTGCACCTGATGCCAACCTTACATCAAATCCTTGATGTGGTTGACCAGATGTACTTAAACTTAATGTGCGAGAACTTAAACTTGCTGGTGCAGGTGGATTACTGTTAATTTGTATGTAATTGGTTTTTGTATCAACATCGCTTTGTGCTAGTGTATCTGGTGTTCCGTTGACTGTTAAAGTAACTGTTTTATTTCCAACCGTGCTACTTGCATAAGTTTTTGCTAGTGTGCCTCCAGTTGTTGTTCCTGGATCACCTTCATTGATTGTTCCGGAGTTTGTTCCGTCTCCAAAATCCCAAAGGTAATCATCGGCATGCTCTGCTGTTGACGTAAAGGTAACAGCGGCTCTATCAAAGTTATCTCTGTAGTCATTGTGCAAGTAAATATCTTGTGCATTATCCCCAATTCTATCGCTTTGCCTATCTGCTGAACCAGAGAAGTTTGATCTAACATCTGGTTCAATTTTAATTGAAGTTAAACCACTTGCAAAAGGACTGGTTGTATGTTCGTTAATAACTTCTAATTTAACATCAAACGTTTCTGAAACACCGTTGGTTTGGTTGCTTGATGATAACGAAAATAGATGTTGTATAGTGCTACCGGGGTTACCTGCTACACCGCCTTGTATATTGATTGTATCAATATCACCATCGCCATATGTCCATCTATACCTATTAGCATTAAATGTACTTGTGCTACCAGGATTAGTTGCTGTAGTATTTGTAAATGTTACAATCCCGCCTCCGGCTGATTCTTCGTTTGCTAGAACAACTGTATTAGCAGTAAATGTTGGCGTATGTGTATCAAACACTTGAATGTTTTGAGGAGTTCCGGTAACAGTAACTGGGCTTGGTCCTGCTGTGGTACTAGTTGCATCTAATTGTATTGCATACTGTGTATCACCAGATGGATTAGAATAAACATGAGTTTCAGTTGTCCAACCGTTTGCTGGGTTTTCTTGTGTTCCGTCTCCCCAGTCTAAATCAAAGCTGGTTGTGTATTGACTACTATTTGTTATTTCGGCTGAACTGCCACTATCAATGCTATCATCTGTTATTGTAAAAGCAGGTATTGGATTTGGAGTATACAATGTAATTAAATTTGTTTTTGTTACATCATCGTAACTTCCAATGGCTCCACTTGCAGGTACACCACTAAACGTACCCGAGCTATTACTTGCTCTAAATTCAACTGTAAACTGTCCGCCTAAGTTGTTTACGTATGTGTGCGAAGGATTTTCTTGTGTACTTGAATTTCCGTCTCCAAAGTCCCAAAAGAAAGTGTCTGCTGTTCCTGTGTATGCACTTGTAAAATTAACTGTTAAAGGGCTTGGTCCTGCAGATGTGCTTTCAGTAAAATCTGCTTGTCCTACATAAGTTTCTTTGGCAATGTTTAATGCTACTTGATTTAAATTATCAATTGCATCTGTAACTTTTGTTGTTGTTAACCAACCGTCCCATGCGGCTTCTGTTACTAAGCTAGTATCAGTTGGTGTGCCTAATACTATTGACATACCATCAGTGCCTGATGCTCCAATGATACTTGACAAACTTGTAAATGATAAATTTCCAGAACCGTCAGTGCTTAATACATAACCATTTGAGCCACCGGATAATGTAATATCTGCCGGAGCACCAAAATCAAGTTGCCCTGTTGCTGAAATAGCGGAACCGTTAAGAACTATGTTACCAATTTTACCAGACGTGGCAACATCTAAATTGTGAGCCGGAGTGGTGTTTTTAATACCAATCCTGTTATTTGCTACATCAAGATAAAGTAAATCTGTTTCAAACGCTAGATCGCTTCCGTCACGCTCTAGATTCCCTTGTAGCATTGCTCCTGAGATTCTGCCAAGTGCCATTTGATAAGTGCTCCTTAGACTGCGTCAGTGCTATTTACATTATACAATATTACAATTCTGTTAGGATTGGCCCCAGGTGCTGGTGGTGGACTTGTGAATGTAAGAGTGGTAGTACTAGCATTGGTTGCTACTGTATAATTTGCTGTAGGTTGTTGATATACTCCTCCTACAAAGACTACAATATCGTGTACTGTCGCTACTGTATTTGTCAATACAAAATCTGTAGCTGTACCATCTCCTACTGTATCTTGTGATGTAATTGTTGCATTACCAACTTTTGCAACCTTGCGCCATGCGGCGTTTATTCCAAATTCAATGCAACTAGTGACTGAATTGTATCTAAGCATTCCGTCTTGTAATACTGGAGGATTATCAGCACCACTTAGTGATACCGGAATTTGTATTGCTTTTGTAGGTGAAGTGCTACCAAGTGCTTCGGGAGTTTTTAAGTAATATGCCATTGTTCAACCTTAACTAAAACTTGTGTGACTGCATGTTGCAAATACCACGTTGTCTACTGACGCTGTAGCCTGCATCATATCACCATTACCTAGTATAATTTTTTCAGTACTAATAATAAGTGTATCACCGGAGTTGATATTAACTTCTTTATAAATCCTATTTGTATTTCCTGCTGTATCACCACTTGGGATAACATGTATATCTATAGTTACTGCACCAGAGTGATTATTTTGAAAATAAACTGATGTAATAGCTCTAGTTCCTACTGTAGGTAGTAAATCCTGGGCAGTACTTGTTAATGTAGTATTTTGAATTGCCATTTTATTTTATCCTAATACGTATGCGATAAGTTTCGCTTTTTTCATTGTGACTAGTTCATGGGTAGTTACAGTATCGTTTGTCATATAAACTCCACTATCGCCAAAACCTTCATCGTCAAAAACCATTGACACGTTATCGCCTGCGTGTTGAATGTTAAAGCCATCAATTTCTAAATTTCCACCTAACTGCGGAGTAGTATCACTAACAACGTCAGTTCCTCCACTTGCACTTGTAGTAGAAAGAATGAAACGGTATGTAGCGCCGCCATCAGTTGAAATCTTCCAACGATCGTCAGCTTCATCAAATACTAAAATAGCATTATCAAGCGTTCCTCTATCAATTTCAATACCTGATTTTAATTGACCTGTAATACCTGCGCCTGCTTCTCCATTATTAAGAACGATCTGTCTATCTGTGATAACACTATCAGTTGAAGTAACACTTGCTTGGGCACCACTAACTGTTAGGTTACCTGTGATAGTAACTTCCGGAGAAGTGATATAATAATGGTCATTTACTTTTTTTGTTGCGGGCATATTGTCTCACCTTATGATTCTTATTCTTTTGTATTTATGCGTAGATAAAGTTATAATGAAACTAAACCTACGGTATCACCAAAAGCATTCCTTGCACCTGTAACCCAATTATATGTTGTTCCGTCTGGATGCAATACTGTTTCAGGTAAAATTTCTACTATATTAAATGCTCCACGCTGATAATGAGTTGCTGTTATTGACATTTCACCAGGATTTCGTACTCTTTTAACAAGAGTGCAATCGCTTTTACCTTCAACTGTTTTTACTATAAAACTAGTTGAATCAATTTGCTCAATTATATCGCCAACACAAGGAGAAGTACCGCCTTTAACCCAAGCCGTACTTGATATCATATCAGTTCCTTCAAAATATTTACTATCTAATAACATAGCAATATTTATAGTCAAAAAGAAAGGCCCCGAAGGACCTTTCTAAATGGTATTCTTCTAAGTAAGACTTAGATGAATGATAGGTTAGACATGCTAATTGATTCTAGATAATCAGCCGCGTTACCCAATGAACTTGCAGTGTTTGTAAGTTCAATGTATCCGTAACGTGTCATAAAGCCTACTACTGGCTCTAGTGTAGATGGATCTAGTACAACGCCTGTGCTCATTAATGGCACGTATGGGCAATAGAATGCCGCGGCGTCTGATTCTGCAGAACCTTTGTAGCCTACTAGTACTGGTGCTGAGTCAGAAGCGAATGAATCAACAAACACTTTCATTGCACCGTTAAGAGTACCAACCATCTTAGTGTTAGTTGGTGCCTCAAAAGAACCTTCAGTTGTTCTTGCGAACGCTGAAGTTGTAGCACTTTGTAGAACTGTTAGAGCGGCTGGTGAAACAACTGCCCAGTTACCAGCGCCACGACGTGTACGCTGAGCGATTCTGTTAGCGGCTCTGTTAACAATAACTGCTAGAGCGGCATGCTCGTCACCAACGAAAGTAGCAGTACCTGATACAGCGGCTTGATCGTAGCTGAATCCTGTAGAAGCTAATGAACGTAGTGAACCAAGAATTTCCTGATCAATTTCAACAGTAATTTCTTGTGCTAGTGCGGCCATGATTTCTGCTTCAACGTCAACACCATGCATTGCTTGTGCGTCTTGAGCCGCTTCAAATGTCCAGCGAGCTGATAGCTTTCTGGATTTTGCTTCGACTGTTTGCTTCATGATTTGAACGTTGATGCGGTTACCTGCAACACCTTCAGCTGTAGCTGTTGGACTTGCTTTACCTGCACTTGTTCCTGAATAAGCAGTAGCAACCTTAAATGGTGATAGTGCTTCTTCACCTGCTGATGCGCCGTCTGCGGCCGCATCGCCGGCTACTGTATCAGCATAACGAACACGTAGAGTGTGGATTTGTGATACAGGGCTTGTTAGTGGTTGAACACCAACGATTTCGTTAGCAATAACTGTTGGCATTACACGTCTGATAACAGGTAGGATAACTCTGTTAAGAGTTGCTACGTTACCAGCTTGAGTTGCGCCAGCTGTTGCTTCGTTAAGTAGTGCGCCTTTAGTATTTTCTAAGACTACACTCATTGTAGAACGCTTTGTTCCTTGTAGACCTTCTAGCAGGGCATCTTTTGTCTCGCCCCAACGGCCTTCTAATAATGCTGTTTTCATTTTACCTTATCTCCTATGGGTATATTATTATCTAAGCCCTGCAAGTTTCTTCAACTCAATGACAGTAGCATCTTGACTATCATCAGCTTCTACAGAAGGACTTACAGATTTCTTATTTCCAGTAGCTTCAGTGGATTCTACTACGACTTTTTTTGTCTTAGTTGAATTAGTACCACCTAATACTGCTGATAGATATTTGTCAAATTGAGATTGTAACTTAGTTGTCTCAACTGACTCGAGAAGCTCACGCATAACTGTGGCTTTTTCCTTATTCAAAGGTTTCAATAGAGAAGCAAGGGTTTCCTTACGCTCTTGTGATTCTTTAATAATACGGATCTCTTTGGATTTTGTCTCAACGATTACATTAGCGTCGTCAATTGCCTTAGTAGCTTCGGCAAGTTTATCTTCAGAGTCTTTAATTTTCTGATGCAATTTAGCGATTTCTTTGTTCTCATTTAAATGAGTAACAGCAAATTCACTTGCAACTGCTTCATAAATTTTTCTTCCAAACATATTTTCTCTGGCGATTGTAATGTCTTCTTTAAGTTGAGCCAATTCCGACTCTAGCTTTGAAGTAACTGCTTCTTTAACAAGAGCTGATGATTTCTTAATAAAGCCTTCTTTTAGCTCTGCCATTTTTCCTTTGGCTTCGGCTACTAGACGTACTTTAGTCTCAACAACTGCTTTTTTGTCTTGTTCGAATTCTTGGATTTCTTCTGCAAGAGATTTGACAACAAACTTTTCAAGTTTAGCAATGCTATTCTCGTATGTTTTGCGATCATTACGTAGTTCTTTAATTTCTTCAGCCAACTTAGTGACCATGAACTTATCAAACTTTTCACTGGCTTCAACCATACGTACATTAAACTTTGCACGGTCTTCTGCTAGTTGCTTTTTCTCAGCTTGGAATTCTTCAATTTCTGTTGTTAAATTTTCGGTTACCATCTTGTCTAGAGCTTCTACCATTACGCCTTTATCGTGGTCAAACTTCTGAGAAAACTCATCACGCATTTCTGCACGAATTTCTTCACGAGCCTCAGATAACTTAGTTTCCCAAGCTTCTGCAATCGCTACACGAGTTTCTTCATTTACGATGCCACTTTCTAACAATGGTTTTAAAGCATCAAACATAGATTTTTCTCCTATAATTTCAGTTCTTTGATTAGACGTGTTACCGTCTCTTTCAAGTACTTTTGTACTCTTTGATCGTGGACAGCTTCTCCTGCTATCCCAAGAGCTTTATGGCCACCAGTCATATTAAGCAAACTTTCATAGATTGCTTTAGGATATGCATGTGGAGCACTGGGTTGTGCTACAATGTCAACAGTAATAATATCAAAATTGCTGACATGTCCTGACGCCTCATTTACGTCTCCTGATCCACGTGAGCTAACACCTAGCATAACACCTGCATCAGACATACTCTGAACCATCTTACCCATTGGTGTTGGTAAGACTTTTAGTTTTCCATAACCGCACGGTCCGTCCATCCACATATCTGTGATCATGTGCGAAACTCGGTCTAAGTTTATTTTCAAATCATCTGGGTGATCTACTTCACCTAGAACACTGTATCCACTTTTGATTTGTTCAGTAATAGCTGTTACGGCTTTTTCGATTTCGTTAACAGGATATACACGTTGGTTGGCATTCTTAACACCACCCTCAATGAAAATACCTTTCATATAAAGATTCTTACTTCCGTCCTTGCCGTCCTCAGATTCCGTTACGAGTTGAGCTTGGTTAGAAGTAAGAGTTTCTCTAAGATACAAAGCCATTATTAAGCCCTATTATTCTGCTGACTTAGGCTTAGGAGCCGGTGCCAACTTACTTGCTTTACCACCAGGAACGTTTACATTACCATCGGAATCAACTTTAGGTGATGCAACTTTGCCGCCTTTTTCATCGCCACCTTGTGCAATGTTTCCAGCTTCGCCGCCCATGTCGTTTTTGCCAGCTACAACAGAACTATTGTTGTCTGCGCCGCCTGTGTTTGGAACACCGGCAACTTTTTCAACATATTCGCGTAGTCTGTCTAAATCTTCTTGTCCGTCGTCTTCTTCAATGACTTCTTCAGCTTCATCTACTTCTTCAGCTTCAGCAACTTCTTCGTCGTCTTCAGCTTCTTCATCAGCAGATTCAAATTGTACACTCTCTTCTGTTTCTTCATCATCAACTTCAGCTTCTTCACCAGCGTCTTCATGGTCTTCCATATCGTGGTCGCCATCGCCATCTGCGTCTACTGTGTCCATGATTTTGTCAAACTCAACTCTGAGTTCATCAATTGCACTTTCTAGATCCATTACGTCGCCTTTAGTAGCTGGCGCTTCGTCGCCACCTTCTTCAGCACCGTCATCAATATCCATGTCATCAATGCCCATTTCGCCGTCATCGCCAGCTTCAGCATCTAATTCCATTTCCATTTCATCGTCTTCTTCGTTTACACCTTCTTCATCGGCTTCAACGTCCTGTGCAAGATCACCAACTTTGTCATCTGTAATCTCTTCTGCGATTTCATCATCCATTAATGACTCATAGATTGTTTTACTTTTCTCTACAACAATCTCGTGAAAAAGACCTTTTGCTTTTTCTTCGTCTTCGCTAATGATAAGATCGATTAACTTTTCGTACTTGTTCATAGGAACTCCTCTCGTGATAATTAAGGCTTTGCATATAATACCTTTGTAATGTATTTACTATAACTGCATACTTTATATATAATACAGGTACTTTTACGGTGTTTTTGAGTCAAAAAGAAAAAAAAGCAGTAATTTTATGGATTACTGCTTTTTTATAGACAAAATGTTCTTAAGTTGGAGGATATGTTATACGTCTAATCCACCAGCCTCGTCATCTGCTGGTTTAGCATATTGATCCTTTAAAGATTGAGTTTTTTGTTCATCTTCGTACTTACGCACATCATTTGCACTACGCAAACGATTTAGATGTAACAGAGTCAAGCGAACTTTTCGTGTATCATTTGTACGAATAATGCTTTCATCGTCTTTTTCAACATAGTGCGGTGTATCCGCTGATTTAAAGAATTCAGTTAATAACATAAAACTATTTACCTTATAGAGGATTTCCAGCGGCATCTACTGTTGGAGCATCTGGAACTGGTGTCTCAGCGGCTCCTGCATCATCAACTGCACCTTCTTCGCCACCTTCTTCATCTGGGACTTCAGTATCAGTTAAATCTCCTTCAATACCACCAGGAGTAATACCAACATTACGTAAACTCGGATCTCCTGTCATTGATGTATCTGCTTTGCCTTGCTCTTCATTCCACATTATTTCATTTTCAGCTAATTCAGCTTCGCTCATACCTAAGTAACGTTGCATTAAAAAACGCTTACTCATATAAGGAAAAGCCTCTAATTGTGTAAACGTTGCAATACGAGCACTATCAATGTCTGCTTGTCTATACTGAGCAAAGTTTTGTGGTTCTTCAAATATTAAATCAAACAGTTGATTGTCAATATTAAAACCTCTCCAACGCAAGAACATTTTAAACTCGGTGTTAAGTTTATCAACAATCATTGCTTGTAATCTTTTACAATATTGATTGAATCTCCATTCTTGAATTAACGCTGTACCAACACGCCCGTCTGTATAACTTTGTGTTCCGTCGTCCATGCCAGTTGGCAAGTAACTACTCGGAATACGTAATCCACGGAACAATTTATTTGAGAAGAATCTTAAATCTGTTATTTCTCCTAAATTAGTTCCGCCTGGTAATGTTTCAACGTTTGAACCGCGGCCGTCTGCTGTAGTTGGAAAAAAGAAATCTTCGTTTGTGCTTAATGGATTATATGTAGCATCCATCATATTAACACCGCCACCAGATTGAGTTGGAATTCTACGCTGGTGTATTTCGTTTTTAACACGTTCAACAAAAGCCATTGCCATGTGTGTAGGCATATTACCTACATCAATTTTGAAAATTCTACGCTCTGGTGCTCGTTGCACTCTGTAAATAATAATAGCATCTTCAAGTAATTCTTTTTGTTTGAAAACTTTAAACACTGTTTCAAGAACACTGTTACCAAAAGGCCAAAACATATCAAGCCCTTCTGTTAAACTTAGGTGAACAACGTGTTCTGCATCAATTACACTTTCGCTTTGGCTTGCACTAAACCGCCCGCCGGAAACTCCTGCATTTGTATTTTGCATATAAGCAGTACTACTACTTTGATTTCCAGATCCAACGTTTGGAGTATTAACGTATGCATCACTTGAATGAACTGCTGTAGCTGTTAAGTTTTCAAAGTTAGGATTTAAATCTTTAAGAATATACTGCTCAGGTTCTTTACCTTCAGCTTCGTTAACAATAATTTTTGTAACGTTGGCCATTTCAGACCAATATAATTTGAATGTTTCTGGATCACGTAAAAATACTTGATCTCCATACTTAATAGTATTACGAATAATTTTAAACATTCTTTTATTAAGATCGTTTAAGTTTACCCATTGTAACAACTGTTCGTTAATAATAGTAACTTCGTTGTCTGTTGGTTTATCGTTAAAGTGAAAGTCAAATGGTGTATTGTTTGATTCATTTTTCTGTGTGCAAAATTCCGAAATAATATCTAATGCGGCATTAACTTCACTGTCAAGGTCCATTTGTTCATATTGGTTATAACGATCAATACGGTTTGGATGGCCTACATAAATTTCTGGTAAATTACTTTGGTAGTTTCTGTATGCTGAATCAGCTGGTTGACTTCTCGAGCCTGAAATAGGGCTTACGTTTCCAGACATTGCTCCTGGAACACTCGATGCTTTAAAATATTTTTTCCAACTCATTCTGTTACTACCTAGTTTATTATATGTGTATATTTAGTTTTTTTACCAAGTATTCTCTACCAATGTTCTTTGGTAGGCAACTGTTTCGTTGCCAGTACCATCAATATTTGCAAGATGCATTTGTAATTGGTATAATACTTGTAGTTGTTCGTCTAATACGGCTTTCATTGGGCTATCGTCTGCCATTGCGGCCTGGCGATCCGGGTCACGAACTTCATCTCCGCCACCTAGTGCTTCAACAACATCTTCTTTAACTTCCGCTACAACCGAAGATACTTTACTTACAATACTGTCTAGTATACCTCCAGGTTCGTCTTTCTCTCTAATTCCAACAATACTCTTAAGAGCACCAAATAAACCTCCGCCAGATGATTCTTTTTCGTTTGATGCTGTTGCTTCTGCGTCTTTTTTGCCACCACCAAACCAACTTCCAATAGCTTTTACACCATCAGCAACTGCTCCAATTGGTCCAGGTAACTTAGCTAACGCTGATAATGCGCCTCCTTGTTTTTCACCTGAAGCGGCACCCTCTTCTTCGTCTCCGCCGCCAAACAATGTTTTTTTAGCCCAACCCCATGCACTTTTAGCAACCTTGCCAGCGGCTCCAACAGCTTCTTCTACTGTGCTACTGCCTTTACCAAATATATTCATTGCATGTTCGTAACCTTTAGAACTTTCTCTGGGTTTGCCGTTGTCTAGTGGCACAATCAATTCAGTTCCGTGTAACTTGTGTAAGAAGCCTTCGTTAGCACCAGTAACAATACCACCATCAGAACTACCTTTGGAGAACCAACCTAATGCTCCTCCAATAATACCACCAACTGCGGCGCCTATTGCAGTACCAACAACAGGAACAAGTGATCCTACCATTGCACCAGTCATTGCACCAGTAGCGGCACCTTTAAGAGCTCCGCCAACACCTGCATTTTCATCTGATTGTTTTGAAAGACCAACTTTGTTCATTTGTTTTTCAACCCAGTCTTTGTCACTGCCGTCTTCATTCTTGCCTTTTGAATCTTGAGCGGCACCTGACACTGCATCAACTAATTGTTTGGTCATTGAAAGTGTTTTGTTTTGGAAGTCTGTAAACAGTGGTAATAATTTAGATAATTCAGCTTCAGTTTTTACTGCAAGATCTTGTGCGATCTTCATATTGTCAACTACTGTAGTTGTTACTTCATCATCTGTTTTCTTTTGAGCTTTTGCGGCGTCTTCGGCTTTTTTCATAGCGTCAGCATTCCATTTATTTCTATATTGTAACTCTAAGCCCATTGCCGTGTTAAGGCTTCCTGCAAGACCGGAGACACCAGCCATACCTGCCATGCCAATTTCTTTTTGTGCTAGTAGGTCTTTCTTAATACCTGCACTTGAATCAGCAATAATTATTCTTGCTTTAGCGGCATCAAGTGTTCCATTTTTGGCCGCATCAACCATCGCTTGTGTACTAGCGGCATAAGATGAACTGGTTGATTCTAGTGCGGCGCCTTCTTTGTTAATAACTTGACCAAACACCAAACTTTCTTGGAAGTTTTTGCGTTGTTGGTCACTCATCATTGACATAGCCTGAATAATGTTATCACGCTCTTTTGCATCCATACCTGCAAGTTGTTGTTGGAAGGCTAGTTGTTGTGCTTCAGCTTTAACTTGATCCATTTTCTTCTTAGCATCTTCACCTGTAATAGATGAAACAATTCTAAGGTTTTCGGCATACTTTCGAGTTTGGTCTGCAATAGCGGCTGTATCGCCTTGTGTAAGTGCTTTACCACTTTGACGCATGTTTGCCATAGTCTCAGCAACTAGTTCACCTTGCTCTTCAAAATTATAACCTAAGTTCAATAGCTCTCGGCGCATTTCTCCGCCACCCTTTTTCAGGGTTGCACCAAGTAATAAACTACCTTCTGCTACACCCATACCAGCGGCGGCAAGTGCAGAACTATTACTTTGTAATACTTTGCTATATTGTTCTGTAGTTAATCCTGCATCTTTAGCGGCATTTTTCATGCCTGTCATACCATCTGCAAACAATGCTCCGGATCTACTTGCATTAGTAAAAACGGTAGTGGTACGTGCTACTTCTTTTTGCATTATGCTAATACCAGTTTTAGCAAGTTTTGACATACCACTTGCCACGTTACCAACAATCGGACCAAGCACTGCCATGGCTTTACCTGCCATTCCCGCTGGTCCAGGCAACATTGCCATTGCACTACCAGCACCACTCATTCCTGCGGCTAGTCCTTGTGCGGCTCCATTGGCTACATCAACACCAGCTGTCATTAATCCTGATGATAGTTCGTTAGCACTAGCACCACTTTGTAAACCTTTAACAAAGTTTCCAACTGCTGGAGCGGCCGCGGCAATTGATTTTATAGTAGTTGCCGCAAACGTTTTCATCATAGCGTTTACGTTTTTAACTTCTGCTGTTTGTGCTAGTTCTGCTCTTGTATTTTCTAATGTGGCTTGAGTATTTAGATCTTCAGAAGCTTTGGCTTTAGCAATAGCTTTATCTAAACTAGATAATTGTTGTGAAACATCAACATAGTTTCCACCAGCAAGTTGCATCATTCTGGTATACGAATCTAATGCACCGTTACCTTTTTTAACTTTATCAGTGTATTCTTTGACTTGTTTGATTATGCCGCCCATATCAGCGGCTGGAGTTCCTACGGAAGGACCAGTCGATCTACCGCCGCCAGCACCACCTGCTCCAGGTAAATTACCGCCAGAATTGTATTCTCGCATTGCATCAAGAAACGCTCTTGATATTTGTTCTGGGGTTAAGCCGTCAGCCATAATATATCTTTTCCTTAATGTGGGTATATTTTACCATAAATACACTGTAGCAATCACATTTATATAATGTATTTATAGGATCTAAAACCATGGAAAATCAAAATCCCCCAAACCAGCCAAATCCAGCTGGTGTACCGTTACCTGGACCACAAAATGTTAGTTTTGCTAACATGCAACCACAACAAGCACCACAACAAGCACCTCAACAAGCACCCCAGATACCAGAGCAACCGCAAAATCCACTTGCCAAACACTTTAGGCAACCAAAGATTCATTTAGCTTTGCCTAGCAAAGGACAATACTGGAAACCAAATGCACTAGAACTTCCTGCTACAGGAGAAGTTCCAATTTTTGCAATGACTGCAAAAGATGAAGTTGCATTACGTACACCAGATGGATTAATGAATGGACAATCAATGGTTAGTGTAATCGAAAGTTGTTGTCCATCAGTAAGAGATGCTTGGGGAATGCCTAGTATTGATACCGACGCACTATTGATTGCTATTCGTATTGCAAGTTTTGGAGAAGATATGGATGTCAATTCAACTTGCCCAAAATGCGAGCACGAAAACACATATAGTCTTCCACTAGGACAACGTTTAGCTGGAATTACAATGCCAGACTACAATACTCCAGTACAAATTGGTGATTTAGGTTTTAAATTAAAGCCACAGTACTATGATGCAATAACAAGATTAAGTCAGTTACGCTTTCAAGAAGAACGTATTAATAATGTTGTGGTTGATATGGACATGCCAGAAGAAGAAAAGTCTAAACAGCTTACAGATGGTTTTAGTCGTATTATGGATATGGGATTTGATAACATTACTGCTAGTACTGAAGCTATTGTTATGCCAGACGGCACACAAGTAACCGACGGTAATTTTATTAAAGAGTTTTTCCAAAATGCTGATGCAGGAGTAATGCGTGAATTACAAGACAAACTTGTTGAAATACAAAAAACATCTAGCGGTGCTGATCTAAAGTTAAAATGTACAAATTGTAATCATGAATGGGAAGCTCCATTGGAGTTTGATTACTCATCTTTTTTCGCAGAAGCCTCCTCCAATTAAAAACTGAGCAAGACGTCATATCCTTTTTAAAAGGGTTTGACAGAGAAGTCGAGGCAATAAAAGAAGAGCTCTTAAGAATGTGTTGGTACATGCGTGGTGGATTAACTTACACAGAAGCACACAATCTTGATCAAGCTGAACGTAAACTAATTGGTAAAATTATAGATAGTAATTTAGAAATAACTAAGCAAAGTAAATTGCCATTCTATTAAGATCACTTACGTGATCTGTTTACTCACTGTCGTTTCGTAAACTTTTTTTTAACATTTATTCTAGTATCATCCAGATGAAGTAGTCATAATTCACCCGTTGCCGGGTGAATGTTGTCTGTGATAGCATCATCCGAGTATCAGCAGTCAGTTGGTTCGAAGAGATTATAGTTTCCTATACAGAGGCGGTTAATCTGTACCCCTTACTCTAGCGTTCACGTATCAACGGTATCTTCTACACACATCCAACCAGCATGTAGTCAATTGTGGTTGTATCTGTCTCACAGAGCCACATCATTTGAGCCTAAAGTTAGCATTATTCCTTGAGCAACGTCACACCCAACGGCGAATTTTTCACGCAGTATCTTGACGAGTCGAGCTACCTCGACTAAACAGAGCTCTTGTAAGCCTTAATCTTGATTGTTTTCATTTATGACGTGTTGACTTCTGTTAACTCTAACACGGATAAGTCCGTTGTACCAGTTATCAGATTCCAATACTTTGTGCCTGAATTGTTCTCTTGCTTCAACGTAACTACACTCTGCCTTGCTGTAACAATAGTAAAGTATTTCACGTTTAAAGCAGTCTTTGCCGAGTGCTTCGATGTCTTTGTTTAGTTCGTTTGATGAGCCATAATATTCTTGCCAGTCGCTGTCTACTTTATCTCTGATCTTCTTGCGTTTTTTATTACCATTCTTCAGTTTAACAACACGGTATCTTGTTCTAGCAAACTTGGCTAGCTTTTTACCAATATACTTGCGTTCACTTTCAGTATTAGTAATTAAGTAAACAAAACCTACACAATCTTCCGGTAATTCTGTTACAAGTTGATCATTGTAAGTCCACGACATATTACTATATAGTGTCTCCGTAGATCCACCCTAAATTTTCTAATTTATGAATCCAGGTGAAAACTGGAAACTCCATTGGTAAAACCCAACGTTGATTCCAGCATACGTAGTTACCATATTTCTTCTTTTTTCTCTTATATTGATCCTTATACTCAATCAAGTGCATAAAGCTATCAAATTCAAACCCTTCGATTGAAACTGATTCAATTGAGACTGCTTTATCCTTGATAATTTCTTTGCCTTTAGTAACGGTATCGTTATCGTTTTTGTTAAGCAAAGTAAATCCTAACTCATGTTTTCCGGTCTTTCCTTCAACACGAAATGTAAATTCTTGTTCTTTTTCAATCTTATCATTGAATAGCCAATCACCGTCCCAATCAATACAAAACTCAGGAGGATCTATGTGCCAAATTGGCTTGAGCTTAATTTTAATTACTGTATCCATGCTCTCTTAACCATCCAAAGTATTCTGGAATACTATCAAATATACTAATTCCGTGATACCTGTCTTGTGTAGCTATTCTACTTGCGGCCTCTGCTCTACGTCTAAATGCTTCGTCTTCGTCACCAACTGGTCGTTGCAAGTGTTTTATTAATGCTTCAGCTTCACGTTTAAGAGATAGTTCAACGTTGTTAGCATTTTTAGTGTTATTAAATTTTTTACTGTCTAGTTTAATACTGTCTGCAAATTCTTGTAGATGTTTAATAGCGAGCTCTTTATGCCCGTCTGGCAGTAGTTCTGACATCATCCAACTTGGTCTATGTGGGTAACTTGCATCAATTGGAATACGTCTTTTTAGACCCTCTTTTAGCAGAGTGTGGTAGCGTCCAACACTAAGCAAGTTTGGTACTGTTCTGAATGCAAAATCAACAAATGGCATCTTCTTTTGCATGGAAGTAATGTTTTCTAATATTTCATCAATATTACTTCCAGTTCTTATATAGTTGTTGCTTTCATCTGCTGTTTCAATACTAATACCAATTTCAACTCGTTTAAATTTTTTAAATTGTTTAGCATATTCATTATATGTATAAGTTCCGTTTGTTGTAAAACTTAGGTTTAAATGCTTCATATCGTGTTCACTGAATAAATCAATTAAATCAGCAAACTCATCAATTAATGCTGGCTCTCCACCTATTAGATGTACAACTTTAAGATGTTTGTAATTGTTATCAAACCAATCTCTAAAATTTTGATAAGCAACTGCATCTTTAATCCACGGTTCTAGTTTCCATGTTTCAGGAATCCATTTAGCTGATCTTTGAAAACTAGCAATTCTTGAACTCGCTTCTGGAGCACAAAACTTACAGGCTAAGTTACATGTATTCCCAATGTTTAGATGCAAACTGTGAATGTTACTTTCAGTTACTTCAGTAAAAAGTTCTTTATGCGGACTTTGCTCAAAACTACGATCAAATGCATCTTGGAAAATAACACTTTTTAAATTTTCTTTTTGTCTAGCACTGGTGTACCCAGCTTGGTCCTTCATTTGACACATCTTACACATTGGATCAACGGTGTCACCAAGTTTAATATTACGTTTCTCTTGCATACGAGTACTATTCCAATACTCGTCAATGGTCATCTTTTTGATATTCCATTCTTCACCTAACTCAGTGTTGATAATTTTATCATTTTGACAGCCACACAGATCAAAACTTCCATCATTATTAATGTTCAGTTCAAACCACGGAATATTACAAAATATATTTTTATTAGGCATTTTTATAACACTTCAATTTACAAATTTCTAACGGAGCCATTAACCATTGAGTTTCTAACTCTTTCCAACACGAATTGTTTATCACTGATTCAAATCCGTTTTTACGTATGTTGATTTTGTTTGCATATTTCTCAACAAAAGCATTTGGTATGTAACCACTATTAAACCAAGCACAAGGATAAAACTTACCATCAACATCAATCATTGGTATTTGTTCTTTACGTAAACAACTTTGCCAAGGTCTGTCTTTACCATTTAGTTTGTTCTTTTCAGCTTCACGTATATAATTAACGTGTTCTTTTCTTTTTGACAAAGAATGTGAACGTTTTTTATATACTTTCAATGAACTTGCTTCGTTAATATTTATAGGCTCAAGATGGTCGTACCCATTTTCATCTAAGTACTGTTGATCAATACTTCCAACTTTGGTGCTTTCAACCAGTTGCCATCTATCAAAGTTTAATTCTTTAGCTCGAAATACAAATTTATTTTTTTGTATATCGTCTTGATTAAACCTAAATCTTATAGTACTCCAAACCATAAACGGTCTTTTGTGTTCAGATATTTTGCTAATTGCAATCATTCCGTCAATAATAGACAGCATATCACTATTAACACGATACATGTTGTTTTTAGTTGAGTTAAGTCCGTCAACACTAAATGTAATAGTGTCAAGAGGCGATAAAGATTCTCCTAGTTCAGTCCACCAGGAACTTGATTTATAACTGCCGTTTGTTGTAATACTAATTCTAAGATTTGGTTTGTACTCTTTGATATACTGCACAATTTGCAAGAAATCTTTTGCATATATTGGATCACCTTTGTCGCCACAAAACAAGATACGTTCTACTTTGTCTAACACAAGCGGAGTGAATATACGTTTGAAGTCAGTGAGTGAATAGTCAGTATTAAGAACGTCTTTTAGTTCTTTGCTGAGTTCAGTTCTAGGACATCGCGGGCATTTAAGCACACATCTACTGCTAATTTCAATATGTAATTCAGATATGTCAAACAATATCAACGTCCGTGTTATAACTGGTAAAGCCGTTTTCCTTTACAACATGTAACGTATTGTTAACACGACCAGCTAGTTCGTCTTTGTGTGACACTAGCCAAACACTTCTATTGCTTTCACGGCTCATTTTTTTAAGTATACCTAGTGCATTTTCTACACCTGAACTGTCCATTCCGCTATCTACAAGTTCATCAATGAACAGTAGGTTGATTGGATGATATAAACTTTCCCACACATCACGGAAACTCCAGCTCATGCTTAGAATAAGCCTGTTGCGTTCCCCACGACTTAGGTTATCAAAATCTAAGTCACGGCCTAGTTCTGTAATTTCTACACTTAAATCGTTTAAGAATTTCACTTGATGCGGAAGCCCTATCTTGTCTAAGTAAACATTCAAACGTGAATTTAAAAAACTTAGATTTTGATCAATAATTCTTTTTCGTATAAAGCTATCTTTGTTTGTTAACAACTTCATTAAGAACTCTTGATGTTCTTTTATATTTACTAATTCATTGAGGTTGTCATAATCAATTTTTTCAATACCAGCAGTTTCCATTTCTTGTATCTGTTCAGCATACGGATCTTGTTCTGCTTCTTTGTTAGCTAGTTGTGTTTCAAGGTTGGCTAGATTGTTTTTATGCTCAATAGCATCATCGCGGCTTGGATAAAACGTTTCTGGTTTATCTCCTATATTTCTATGTTTAGACATTACTTTGGTATGTTCTTCTTCTTTTTGACTGTTAGCAATAATCGCATCATTTGCTGTTTTCTTATTTTTTTCTTTGCTCTTTAAAAGTGCGTCTTGCTTCTCATCATGAATGTCTTGTCCACACGAATGACACTTGTGTTCTTTGAGTAGTGCTATTTCTTTATCAATTCTATCTATTAGGTCTTGTTGTTTTTGCGTATCATTCCATGCACTTGCTACCCAACGTTCGGCTTCGTTATACGTTTTTTCTTTTTCATTCCATTTGTCTAACTTGTTATGTATTACTAGTTCATTATCAATATCAATTTTAGATAACTGTTCTATACCTTTAGTAAACTTTTCCATTGACTCGTCATGTTGAGCATACCACAATCGTTGACGTTTACGCAAGTTATCAATTTGCTGTTCAATTCTTTCGTTGGCATCTCCTACTGCTTTGATACGAAATTCTTCTTCCGTTACAGCATCTTTTGTGAGTTTTTGCAAGTCTTTGAGATTGTCTGCTTTATCACTCAATATAGTAATACCAAGCAGTTGTTCAATCAAAGCACGTTGATCATTTGCTCTTAAACTTAGAAATGGTTCAGTGTATGTGTTTAGTGCTACAACGTGTTTGAACATTTCGTGACTCATACGTAGCAAACGTTCAACTTCTAATTGAGTTTGTCTACTATCGCCTTGGCTTTCGTCGGTCATTTCCTGTTCTTGTGCATTTACATAGAACTTAAAAAGATTAGGCTTTCGACCACGTTCAACACGATACTCGTTACCATCAACTTCAAAATCAAGTGTAACCAACATATTCTTGGTATTTGTTTTGTTGATAAGATTATCTTTACGTATTTTGGTAAGTGCTTCACCGTACAACGCATAACTTAACGCATTTAGTATAGTTGTTTTACCTGTTCCGTTTCTTGCACCGCTGTCGTCGCCACCAAGATCTAAGTTTTCGCCCAGCACTAACGTGAGGTCTTGGCGGTTAAAATTAACCGCTTGGGTACTATTACCTACACTCATAAAGTTTTTTACAGTTAAGTCTTTTATTTTAAACATTGTATAATTATAGCATCCTTTTTAGTAAAAAGCAACCGATAATTCGGGTAGTACTTGCTCAAACGATTCATTGCGAATCTTATCTAGATTTTTAATATAGTTAATAAATGGTTGGTTGGTTACAAGTTTTGCATTCTTTAACTCTTGTATAACGGGTTCTATGTAACGTTGATATCTTGTATTAAAACCAGATGTAGTTAATTTCTTTAATACTGTTTCAGCAACATTCTTAGGTATATTTGTTAAACTCAAATGCTTTGGATTATACAAAATAGAAAAATGCACATCGTCGAACTCAATTGAATCTATCCATTCAAATAGTTCCGGCAAGTAGTAAACGTTTAATATACTAACTGCACCATGCAAACTAAGTTGTACATTTGAACTTTTATTTTGTTTAATGTATTTTACATTTTTCTCAACCAAGTCCCAGTTCCATTTTTGTCCTAGGCCTGGACGTTGATAGTTAAAACGCTCACCAAGGTCGTCAATTGAAATAGCCAAGTCTACAGTTTTAAAGTGAGTCCAGATTTCAAGTAATTCGTCTGTGATAATACTACCGTTTGTATTATAATGTAGTGTAATGGTATGTGCAATATTGGCATTCATCATATAACGTAATGCTTTTAGGTGATCCTTATCAAGCAACGGTTCGCCGCCTGCAAAGTCAAAGTAACGCAATTGAGGATTAGCAATGACTTGATCCCATAGATGTTTGGAACTGCGAATCCATTTACCTTTTTCTAATGCAATAGTATCTTGTGTTTCTACTGCAATTTTCGATGAACTTTTACTTGAGCAAATACGACATTTAAAGTTGCATACATTACCAAACGAAACAGATAACATTTTTAAGTTACGTATATCGTCTTCGTCCCAATTGATTGCTTTACTGTCGTTGCCAAATCGACCTGCATACATTTGACGTTTACTTACAGTACCACTTTCTTCTTCTTTCCAACAACGAAAACATCCTGAAGGTTTATCACCTCTTCTAAACTGACTCCGTAGTGTTTTCATATGTTTGCTATCATATACTTCTTTGAGTGTTGATGTATTTGGGTGATACGCCTTGCCATTTTCATCTGCTATATGTCCTTGGTAAAAACAGCATGGGCTGATAGTGCCTAACGGATCAACGTCTAAGGAATTCCATGGCATTGGGCATACAGTTTCTGGTAAATCAAATGTTGTATTGCTATTTTCTATTTTCAACCCATTGCTTAACAAAGTGTCAACGTGTATGTTAGGTTCAGAATCTGCTCCAACAATGTTATATGCTTCTAAGATAGCGTTTTTTGTTTCTTTGTTTGGTACATAAATGTGTATAAAAAAATTTGGAATATCTAGTATACGAATATTTTTATAAAAGTCTTTGAAAAACTTTGTTAGTAAACTATGATTAACATCACTGTTTAATTCAAACACTAGCTTTTCGTTGGGTTCGTACACTTCTTTAGCCATCCCAGCCAACGTGGTAAAAAACTCACCCCACGGCATATCAAGCATATCTTCAACGTTATACTTCATAGATTTCTATATATGTCCATAAGCAAGTTTCGATTGTATTGTTCACTTGAAATAGTTTCAAGCTGGCTAGTTACAATCTGGTCAACACTTTCAAACTTAACTTGGCCTTGAAATGTATGATCGTTTAAGTCAAGATCTTTGTTTGGAATAAGTGTTAGTTCACGCAGATTATACTTTGGAATAAACTCTTCTTTGATAAAGTTTGCTTCTTCGTAACTGATATCAATATCCAAATTAACTCTACAATGCATTCCAGGCTTTAAAAGAGTATCAGGGTGTTTAAGAATTTCGCCCAATTCATACACTCTATACGTAGGTTGGTCATCCCAAGTATAATACTCTGGCTGTTTGCCCCATTCAAGTATCATCATTCCACGTTCGTCATCACCTGCATCTGCATAGTTGTGAGGAAATGCATTACCAATATAGTTAACATTTCCTTTGTGTTGACGTTTGTGAAAGTGTCCTGTGAACACAGATTCAAATCCAAGTAGATCTCTATCGGGGTTAATCTCTCCAAGATCTGGCATCTGAACCATTGCATTCATAAAATAACCTGGTAGTTCAAAATGTCCAAAGCAATATTTGCCACCAAACTTAGGAAGCCTTTTGTGTTCGTCTCCTACCAGCCATGGAACAATTAACACATCACCTTCAGAATGGAAATCGTTAATAAGCTCAACATTGGGTAAATGCTTTGCCCATTCAATTCCTTGCACGTCTCGTTTGTCTCTATAGTATAAGTCGTGGTTTCCGGGAATAACTAAAACACGATCAAAGTTAGCACTCATTTCTTCAAGTGCTTCAATACTATACTTTAATGTAACCAAACTAATACTAGCACGATTGTTGTGCCAATCGCCCATCATAATACAAGTTTCGCATCCTTCGTTTTTGGCTTTGCGTACTGCCCATTTAACAAAGTTTAAACAATCTTCATTATGAAGTGTGCTATTACTTTTTAAACCAAAATGAATGTCGGTAAACACCGCAGTCTTTTTAAATAGACTCATTTTGTTTTTGCTTTTGGCTTAGCCGCTGGCTTCTTAACTTGTGGATTACGTTTCATTTTAGACAATGGAACCAATGGCTTTTCTCCTCTCGCTTCCATACTAGACGCACTTCCCCATTCGTTTGCCGCTTGTCTAGTATAACTTGGATTAAGACCGTTTGCTTCAAGGATATCATCTCTTAGATTCTGTCCTTTCTTTTCATTCAGCAGTACTCGAGTAAACGAATTTGTAACCGCGGCTGTATAGTATGCAAACGGATTAGCACTTTTACTTTCGTCAAATTGTAAACCAATCTGTGATAACTGTAATAATGCCGTGCTACGCATCTCATCATTATACGTGTAACCACGCCAGTTTGATCTTGTAGCATAACGTTCAACTAGTTTCATAAACATTCTAGCAAGTGTATTGGTCATTTTGCCATGCTCTTGACTAAACCAACCATTATCTAAGCCACCTTCCCAATGGCTTTTGCCCACAATAAACGGTACACCGTTTTCATCGACTTTGTAATGATAAAATGGCGGAAACCTTAAACGCACATATTTTGTTGGTAAATCAGTTTCATCAGGATTAATTTGGAGCTCACCCTCGATGTTTTCCATTTTTAATCCAACTTCTTTGTTATTCTTTGGCTTACGTTTAATTACTTCCTTTGGAACATGATCCCAAGTGGTTACACGAAAAACAACATCAGTTGCTGGAATATCTCTAACGTTAATAGCAAATTCAGCAAGTTTTACTTTGTTGCCGGCTTTAACTTGGATTTCATGTGCTTTTTTAGCCAAACGTTCAGCTCTGGCTCTACGCCCAGCCATAATATTAGTTTTATTGATCTTCTTTAGTTCTGGTAAAATAATATCGTATTCGTTATCAAGTTCTTCCAAATAGCTACAAAAGGTATTTTTACTTTTGGCTATCTCTTTTAGGATGTCTTTGTTATTTAAGTAGTTATGTCTCATATTCATTCCCTATGATAATATATGCACTTATTGTAAGCGATAAATACATATAAAGCAAGAGGAGATTTAACCAAAATGCCAACAGTCTTTAAAAATGGAATTATTTCATCTAACGGTGTCAATCTAGGCAAAACTGTAATTCCCGGTGCTGTAGCTGGAGCAAATGATATTGGTCAAGCTGTTGGCTCAAATGAATCACCATTGGATGCATTTGGCGGTGCTGGTGAAGCATTAGCCGGGTCAATTTTTAATCCAATTCCGCCAGGTGTTGCAGATGTTCTAAAAAAGCAACTTGGTCTAGGAAGTGCTAGTGGTGGCGAAAATGCTGTTGTTCCTTCCAATCAAGAACTAGGACCAAACAAAGGTGGCGGTACTACTGGTCAAGATTGGAGAGTTAAAATTGCATTGTCAGACAAAGCTGGCTATTTTTACAATGATCCATCTAACGCTGGTATAATGGCTCCTCTCTATAAAAACCCTGAAGGATTTAAAGGAATTATTTTCCCTTATAACCCTAGTGTAACATTCAGTCACACAGCCAGGTATGGTAGTCAAAAACTTACACATAGTAATTATGACGCTTACTTCTACGAGGGATCAGAAGTGTCTTCGATCCAACTCGATGGTGAATTTAGTTGTCAAACACAAGTAGAAGCCAAGTATTTGTTAGCTTCTGTTTATTTTTTACGCGGTGCTACTAAGATGTGGTTTGGTAAGAGTCAACGAGCAGGAACTCCTCCGCCAATGGTATTTTTAAATGGATATGGAAAACACTATTTTCCAAATGTGCCTTGTGTGGTTACAAACTTTACACATACCATGCCCAATGATGTTGATTATATAGCTACAACAAATGACCCAGGAGGTACTCGTATGCCAACCAACAGTAACATTCAATGTTCCTTGCAACCAGTCTACTCCAGACGTACTTTGCATAACGATTTTAATTTAGACGATTTTGCCGCAGGTAAATTGGTTGGAAAAGGATTTGTCTAATGGCCATACAGAAAAAAGAATATCATGAAACAAGTCCTTATTTTAATACAGAACTATATGGCAAGTATCTTGATGTATTAGAAGCCAGGACATTTACGTTTCGTGCTGATGATGTTGATTATCAAATTGAATCTGGGTATGCATTTTCGCCACAAAAGTTAGCATATGCTTTGTATGGAGATACAAGACTGTGGTGGGTATTTTCTGTTCGCAATCCCAATACACTTGTTAATCCTTTGCTTGATTTTCAAGCCGGAGTTTGGATCAAAGTTCCATACAAACAAACGTTAATTGATGACTTAGGAATTTAACATGCCTGATACATTTGAAACTAGGCGCCAAAACAACGAACAAGCTCATAGAGATGTTGCCGGAGATAGTGTTAGACCAGGCTCATTGGATCCAGGATTATCAACTCCAGCTGATACAGCATTGGGTGATGTTGTGTGGTTAACAGAAGAAGAAATTAATTTTATTGAAAATAAAGGCCCAGATGGCAGTATTGACAATGATTTTGCACCTCCACTGGTTACGGATTCTGTAGAATAATGGTAGATGTTTCAGAAAATTCAGCTAACGTAGCAGAAGCCGCTTCTGCTAAACTAGTAGGGCTTGATAACGTATTACATGAATACGCCAGTTATACATACCGTTTGAGTTTGTATATGCTATCACGCGAGGACTATACAACCATAAGCGAAAAGCCATTCTCATGGAGACCAAAGAATTGCATTGTTGCAGGTGCAGGAAAACATGACCCTGTGCTAGATAAAAGACATCCTGACTTTGGTGATGATTTTTATTTTGATGAATTACAAATCCTAACAATGGTAGGATTGAACAAACGTTCTAAAGCCAGTAACGTACTGGATATTGATTTCACTCTCATTGAGCCATATGGTTTAACATTCCTTGATAGACTGGTAGTTGGTAGTTCACGTGTTGGATCTAAGAATTACTTGGACATGCCATATTTGTTACAGATTGAATTTTTTGGTCACAACGACGAAGGTGTAACAGATTTTAAACCTATTCCGAGAACAAAGAAAGCATTTCCAATCCGTATATTAGCAATGGAAATTGATGTTTCAACAAAAGGCTCAACATATAAAGTAAAAGCAAGTCCGTACAGTCATGGAGCATTTGATGATAAACTAGCAACAACTCCAGTCAATCTGCAGGTTACTGCAAGTACAGTACAAGAGTTTTTTGCTAGTAAACAAAGTAAAAAGTTATCACAATCAATTAACGCACAACGTGAATCGGCCGCAGTAGACGATGTGTTCGGCGAAGGCAAATCAGATTTCCAAATAGCTGGATTAAATATCAGTGTTGATACATATGCCAATGGGTTGAATCAATGGTTTGAATACCAAGTTGGAGAAAAAGCAAGAGATCATCCTGACAAAGTTATATTCAATTTTGATGCTGAAATTGCAAACTCACGAATAGTAAAACAACAACAAACTGATCACAAGAAAACAAAATTACCAAAGCCTGGTACACAAGAAGCGGCCGCGTTAGCTCGTGCTGGAGGCAAAGGCCCTGACTTTAATAAAAAAGAATTTAGTATTAACGCAGGAACAACTGTTGAAAAAGTAATTGATATGGTTATGCGTAGCAGTACATATGTAACGGATCAGTTACTTGATGCTAAAGATCCTGCTATTGCAAAATTAGGCCCAGAAGAAATTGCTAAAAAACTTGAAAAGAATTTTAATTGGTACAAGATTATACCATCAGTTAAACTAGGAGAATTTGACGAAAAAGCAAATCGTTTTGCTAAGATTGTTACATATAATGTTGTAAAGTATGAAGTTAGTGATACCAAGCACCCACACGGACCTAAAAAGACTCCTACAGTATATCATAAATCTTACAACTATTTGTACACAGGACAAAATAAAGATGTACTTGATTTTAAAATTGAGTTTAACGCTCTTTATTATAACGTTGTTACTATTAACAGAGCGGCGGCCCAAACAAGTACAGTTACTCCCGGTGGAAGTCAAAGCAACAGTACTCCAGTGGTAAATCCAGACGGTGGAACAAATTCACCTTTTGCGGCACAGTACGAAGTTATTGCCGGAAGTAAAACTGCCTCTGGACTTGACGCCGAAGCTGACGAAAGATCAGCAACTATCAACGACATTCAAAGTAATCTATACCAAAACGCTAAAGCAGACATGCTTAATGTTTCACTTGATATAGTTGGAGATCCTGATTTTATTAAACAGGACGATGTATTTGTTAACCCAGGACAACCTGATTATCTAAGCAATACAGCAGGTCCTTATATTTCACGAGCTGGAAGTTTAACAATGGACAAAGGTGAACTGTATGCACTTGTTAAATGGAGAACACCAACTGATATTGAACCCGAGACAGGATTAATAAGAAGTGGTGCATATAGCGAAAGTACCTTCAGTGGTATGTATAGAATACTTGCAGTTAAAAACACATTCAGGCAAGGACAGTTCAAGCAAACTGTTGATCTAATCAGAGCTTATAAACTAGAAATAGCCGATACTCAAAACAGAACACGTGACGAAGAATTCTTAAGAGGACGAGCCAAGCCCAAGACTTCTAAATTAGCAACTAAAGGATCAATTGAAGTTGATACAATTGGTGCAGATATTGTTAATGTTTCAGACGTTAGTCAAGGAAGTGTTGGTGCTGGAAACATTATATCTCCAGTAGATGATTTTGGAGATTTTGCTAGTGCGGCAGGAGTATCAAATACAACAATACCAAACGTCGGGGATATTGGTGCAGGAATTGGTGGACTAAGTGGAGCACTTGCTGATGCAAGTCAGTTTGTAAACTCAGCACTACCAATTGGTGGATTTACCAATGCTGTTACTGGTGCCATTGATGAATTAAGTGGTGCAGTTGGATTACAAAATGCTGTTAGTAGCATTGCTTCGTTAGGAGCAGGAACAGGCAGTGGAGATATATTACAACAAGGTGTAAACTTTGCAAACAAGTTTGCAAATGGTGTAGGAGTAACAGGCGCCAAAGCAGATCTAATGCAATTAGCAAGTTTTGTTGACGGTGTTGATTTTAATACTGTAGTTGCAAACGAAGCAGGATCACCTGAAACAAATAATGCACCGGTTATAACAGGCTTTGCTAAAGCATCAATTCCATCGTTTACAGATGATGATGATTTAGGTATAGCATAGTAAGGTCAGGTATATAATAGTATGGCAGTAGGAAGAAGATTAGGTAATGATAGAGTTGCACCGTGGGCTGACGTTAGCAAGACCGGCGGACAAGTCATTGAAAACGGACCGTACATTGGAGTTATTAAAAATAACCTAGATCCAACACGTAGTGGTAGATTGCAAGTTTATATCACAGACCTTGGCGGTAGTGAAGACGAAGTGCAGAACTGGAGAACAGTTTCTTATGCAAGTCCTTTCTTTGGCAGTACTTTTCAACCTGAAGCAACAGAAGTAACGGCACATGATACAGTACACCACAACTACGGAATGTGGATGGTACCGCCTGACATTGGCAATGAAGTATTGTGTATTTTTGTAAACGGCGATCCGGGTCGTGGATATTGGTTTGCATGTGTTGATAAGCATCTTTCTCACAATGGGTTACCAGCCAATAACAGTCATTTTGGACCACAAGAACAAGGTACAGTAGTTAGTGCTCTTACAAAAGCAAGTATAGGCCTAGGAAGAAAACAACCAAGCGGTGAGTTCAACGAAAACAAAGAAGGCAATATTGGTCCTAGTTACTTAACAAATCCAAAAAGTGTACACGAATACCAAGCAGAAGTTTTAATCAATCAAGGTCTTGACGGAGATTTAGGCAAAGGTCCTATTTCAAGCAGTAGCCAACGTGAAACTCCTAGTAACGTATTTGGTATTAGTACACCAGGAAGACCAACAGCAGATCCAACACTCGCACCAGATTATCTTAAACGTCTGAATGAAGGTAAGTTAACTGAAGAAGATTACGCAGTACGACAACGCCGAGGCGGTCATAGTTTTATTATGGACGATGGCGATCTCAGTGGAAACGATCAACTATTAAGATTACGTTCTAGTGCCGGCCATCAAATTCTAATGAGTGATGATGCAAAACTTATTAACATCATAAATGGTAATGGTAGTGTATGGTTAGAAATGACTGGCGATGGTCATTTGATGATGTATTCATATGGTGGTATGCATATTAGAACAGAAGGTGAAATGAATTTTCACGCTGATAGTAATATCAATATGCACACCAAGAAAAACTTTAATGTGCATGCCGACGGTGATATTGCACTGGATAGTCAAGCAAGTCTAACATTAAAATCCAATGTATCAATGACACAGTACAGTGGACAAATATCTGTTGGTAGCGGTGGTAATATTACTACAAGTGCCGCGGCAAAAGTTGATACAACTGCTGGTGGAAATATAAATCTATTCACTCCTAAAGAACTGCATCTAAATACTGCCTCTGGACCAATTGTACCAGATCCAGGAAACTTAAAGAAGTTTTACCATGCAGACGTTAATAGAGATAGTTTGGCTACACCGTGGACAAGTGTTCCCAAAGGCAATATCAGTATAGCCAGTATAGTTCCTGCACATGAGCCATGGGCAAGACAGACCGGCGAAGCAATGACTGACACAGGTTTTGTGGTAGGACAAGTATTAACTGCCGCATCAGCAACAAGAGAAACAAATACAGCCACAACATTTGCTGAGGTTGGCGGAACGATCGCTGGAGGCAATGGACCAACTACAAGTGTAGCACAAACCAATACAACCAGTGCCGCAAGTAGTGGAACAGCTAGTCCTGTTGGTGATTCTAACTCAAGTGGTAAACCTCCCACTGGTAAACCTCCTGCAACTGGAAACAGTACAGATTCTGGACCAGCAACTGCTGAAAATCAAAGTATACAAGGTGGAATAACCGGTAGAGATTTAAGCAGTAAAGATGCTCCACCAACAACTATTGGTGTTGCAAATCTTAGTCCCGAACAAACACAAGCACTCAAAGCACAGATATCCAAAAGCGAAAGCGGTGGAAAATATGATGCTGTTAATCGGTTCAATTATCTTGGAAGATATCAGGTTGGTGGAGCAGTGTTACAAGACCAAGGATTATTACGTCCTGAATACGTTAAAAAATATGGTAACAAAGCCGCATTGCATCCTGAAGCGTGGACTGCTAAAGCACACAGTTTAGGTATCAGAAGTCAAGGAGATTTCTTAGCCAATGGTGCAGTACAAGAACAAGTTATGGATAATTTACTAGTAAGCAATGCTAAAACATTAAAACGTATTGGTGGAAGTCAAAGTGGAGATAGCCCCGCTACAACTGGTGGTATGTTACAAACTGCTCATTTATTAGGTGCAGGTGGAGCAAAGAAATGGAGAAACGGTGGCGGAGGGTCTGACGCTAACGGAACAACTGGTATTGCATACTTTAACAAAGGTAGACATGCTGTTGAACAAGTAGCCACTGCTTAAAATAGGTAAATATTGATATGGCAAGATATAAAGGTTTTAGTACAGTAGGACGCTACAAAAAGTTTAGAGCAGTTGATGTTGATTTAGTTAAACAGGACTTGCTCAATCACTTTAATATACGTAAAGGTGAAAAGCTAATGAACCCTGAGTTTGGTTCAATAGTTTGGAATTGCCTTTATGAGCCAATTACCGATGAAATCAGAGGCCTAATCATCGAAGACGTAACAAAAATTGTTAGTTACGACCCACGTACAGCGGTTAGGAACATTATTGTTGATCAATACGATACCGGAATTCAAATTGAAGTTGAAATAGACTTTATAACAACAAATCAGCAAGAAATTCTAACTGTTAACTTTGACCGCGATAGAGGTCTAGCCACCCAAACTTAATATACGCACTTTTTAAATCACATAAATAATAGCATAAAGAGATATTATTTAAGGTGTGACTCAACATGGCGTTAAACGACAGACAAACCAGTTTACTAGTACAGCAAGACTGGACCAAAGTTTACGAGACTTTCAAAGAAGCAGACTTCCAGAGTTATGACTTTGAAACTCTACGCAAGACTATGATTGATTACTTGCGTACATATTACCCAGAAGATTTTAACGATTTTACAGAATCAAGTGAATATATTGCTCTAATAGACTTAATTGCATTCTTAGGACAAACACTTGCATTTCGTACTGATCTAAATGCACGTGAAAACTTTATTGATACTGCTGAACGCCGAGACAGTGTACTTAAACTTGCACGTTTAATTAACTACAATCCAAAACGTAATATTGCTAGTAGTGGGCTACTAAAAGTTGAAAGTGTAACAACCACAGAACAAGTTTTTGATAGCAACGGATCAGACTTATCCAATCTAATCATCAACTGGGACGATCCTAGTAATGATAACTGGCAAGAACAATTTAATACTATTCTTAATGCCGCATTGATTGATTCTCAAACTGTTGGCAAAAGTGGTAATTCACAAATAGTCAATGGCGTTAGTACACAAGAATACACACTTAGAATTCTTGATCAAATTTTACCAACTTTCCGTTTTTCAACAGAAGTTGAAGGTAACCAATTGAACTTTGAAACAATTAGTGCTACATCAGTTAACAGAACATTTGTTTATGAAATACCTCCAAAGCCTTTAGGACAGTTTAATATTTTGTATAGAACTGACAATCTTGGTAACAGTTCTAATAACACAGGATTCTTTGTTTATTTTAAACAAGGTACAATGAACAGTGTTGACTTTAACATCACTGATGCATTGCCTAATAGAGGTGTCAACATTGATTTTAGTAACATTAACAACAATGACGTTTGGTTATACAAATTAAATACAGATGGCTCTATTGGAGATAAGTGGACTCAAGTTCCAGCAATCAACGGAATCAATATCACTTACAATAACGAATCTGAGCGTAACTTGTATCAAGTGGTTACTAGAAATGATGATCAAATAACACTGAGCTTTGGTGACGGATCGTTTGCTAATATTCCGCAAGGAGGATTTAGATTATTTTATAGACAAAGTATTGGAACACGCTATAAAATTACTCCTGACGAAATTCAAAATGTTGATATTCCTATTTCGTATGTTGATCGTAATGGAAGAAATGCTGTATTAACAGCAAAAGTAAGTTTGAAATATACAGTAGCTAATTCCAGTCCACGTGAAACACTTACTGAAATTAGACGTAAAGCACCCCAGCAATATTACACTCAAAATAGAATGATTACAGGAGAAGATTATAATATCTTTCCGTATACAGCATTTAATAACATTCAGAAAGTTAAGAGTACCAATCGTAGCTCAAGTGGTGTAAGTCGTTTCCTTGATGTTGTTGACGTAACAGGAAAGTATTCCAGTACTAATATTTTTAGTGCTGACGGATTACTGTACAAAGATGAATATGTTAAAACAACAAACTTCACTTACCAAACAGTAAATGAAATTTTTAATGTAGTCTTTAATACTATTGCTCCTATACTTAGAGACAAGCCAGTATCGCACTTGCATTATAATAAAACTGATCGTTTTCCACTTTCACAACTTACATGGCCAATTGGTAGTAGCGGCACACTTGTAACGGATTTAAGTTGGAGTTTTGAAAGTGCTAGTACAAACAAAAGTATTGGATATATTAAAGGTCCTGACAGCAACGATGCTGACGGATTGCCTTTTATAACAATGCCAATTGGTGCTGGTATTTCTAGTGTCTTAAAACATGTTGTTCCAGGTGCTATTATTAAGTTTGGTGCCGGCGACGGAAATTACTTTGATGCACGTAACAAAATTAAAACAGGAAGTATCAGCAAAGATAAAGATCGTACATATATCTATGCAAGTGTAAGCAGTATTAACCAAACAACAAACGCTATTACTATCAGCGAAACAGTTCCAACAAACGCTATTCCGTTAGAGATTATTCCAGTGTTTAAGAGTGTACTAAGTGACAGTCTTATTAACCAGATGGTTACATTTATTAAGATTTATAAAAACTTTGCACTACGTTATGACACAACAATTAACGGTTGGGCACTAATTGATAGTGCTGACATCGGGGGCAATGTATACAGCAATGACAATGCTGGCTCAACAGCAGGTACTGGATTAGATTCAAGTTGGATTATTAAACTAATTTATACTGGATCAGAATACGTGATCAGTTATAGAGGTCTTGATTATTACTTTGAAAGTGCGGCAGAAACTAAATTCTACTTTGACGATAATGCAAAAGTGTTTGACAGTAAAACTGGTAAAACACAAAACGACGAAGTAACAGTTCTCAAGTTTAACAGTCAAGCCGATAGTGCTTTGCCATTGGCGCAGAACTTAACTTGGAATGTATATGGAAGCATTGTTGCCAGTGATGGATATAGAGACAATAGAAAAGTATTAGTTACCTTTCCTGACTTTGATAGCGACGGCGTTCCAGATAATCCAGACTTGTTTGACTTAATTGTTGCAAGTAACGTTAACGTAAGTGAAAAGTTTGTGTTCTTCACTAAAGAACAATCAGCAACCAGTTTTATTCAGTATACTCCGGTTCCATACAATGATGTTGTAATTGATGCTACACTTGAAACTATTAAATTATCGCTAGACAATTATACAGACAAACAAATTTTTTATGCTTCTGATGAAGATAAGTTTTATAGATTAGATATTGATACTGTTGGATTACGAAATGCAACAGATGTTAGTTCTGAATATTTGGCTCGTGTTGGTAGAGATTCATTGAACTTCCAGTATATCCATACAAGTCCTAACAACAGACGAGTTGATCCAAGTCCTAACAACTTAATGGATATGTTCATACTAACCAAGCAATATGCAACAGATTATACCGCTTTTATTACAGACACTAGTAATACTTTAACGTTACCAGTAGCACCTTCACAAGAAGAACTTAAATCAGAATTTGCAAGTCTTGAAAACTTTAAAGCAATGAGTGATGCAATAATCTATAACAGTGCTAGATTTAAACCAATATTTGGTGAACTAGCAGACACAGCATTAAAGGCCAAGTTTAAAGTTGTTAAAAATTCTAATATGATTATTTCAGACAGTGATGTTAAGACTAGTGTTATTAACGCTATTAACGCATACTTTGATATTAATAACTGGGACTTTGGCGAAACATTTTATTTTAGTGAACTAAGTGCTTACTTGCATTCAGAACTAACACCTGAGTTAGCAAGTATTATTATTGTTCCAAATAACAGTGCGGCACAATTTGGTAACTTGTATCAAATTAATGCTGAACCAGATGAAATTCTTATTAGCTCTGCTACAGTTGATGATGTTGAAGTTATCGCATCAATTACAGCAAGTCAACTGAACCAATCCACGTCAGTGGTAACATAAGGTAAAGTACAGTAACATGGCAATCGTTAAAACAGTTAACTTTCTTCCAGAAGTATTTAGAACAGAGACTAACAAGAAGTTCTTAAATGCTACACTCGATCAATTAGTATCTGAACCAAACTTTACAAAAGTAAATGGCTACATTGGCCGTAAGTTTAGTCCTACATATAAAACAAACGACAACTATGTCGCTGAACCAAGTATTACAAGACAGAACTATCAATTAGAACCAGCTGTTGTTGTTAAAGACAAAGACACTGACACCATTGATTTCTTTAGCTCGTATGTTGACCTATTGCAACAGATTCAATACAACGGCGGCATCATTGACAATCATAATAGATTGTTTTCCAATGAAAGTTATAGTTTTGATGGATTGTTTGATTATGACAAGTTTACAAACTTTAAGAATTACTACTGGGTTCCAGACGGACCAGCAAGTGTAGATGTATTTGCAGGCAACGTTGAAACCAGCGAAGACTACAGCGTAACACGTAACCTTAGTGTTAGTGGTTTTAACTTCAGTGAAAAAGGAATTGAAAGTAATCCTGTGCTAGTTCTAGCACGTGGTGGAACTTATACTTTTAAAATTGATGATCCAGAACATCAATTTTGGATTCAAACTGAGCCCGGCACAAGCGGGGTTCGTACAAACCAAAGCAACATTAGTACACGTGAAGTATTTGGTGTAGAAAACAACGGAACAGATGATGGTACAGTTACTTTCAAAGTTCCACTAGCTGATGCACAAAATAGATTTACTCTTATGGACACTATTGAGCAGGTTGATATTGCAAGTGGTATTCATTATGATGAGATACAAGGTGTTTTACTAAGTCAGTTCTTAAAGACACACCAAAACGGAATTGACGGAGCTCAAACATATGCTAACTTGCACAATAAAAGCATGGTGTTTGTTACCAATGACGATGTTGTAACAGACATTGAATGGACAAACAATGAATTTTTTGATATGTTACGATATGGAATTGCTACAGATGATCAAGTTGTTCCGTTTAACATTAGAAGAAATATTTGGAGAGTAACACTTATTGCGACCAGTGATATAGATTTAGACACAGGATTAGCCGATGATTATATTATTACGCTTGTGCCTTCAACTGCCGTGGCATTTGATGAGAAAGTTTATGTAAAGAACGGAATTGCTAGTGGAACTAAAGAGTACTATTTAGACTTTGATAATACATACCACGAAGTACCAGTTATTACCAGTATACTTGATAGATTGTATTACCAAGACTCAACATCAGATGTATTCTTTGGAGAGATTCGTGTTGTTGATGCTGATAACTTTACCATTGATGTTGCCCAAGACATTATTGGACAAATTAGTTATGCAAGTCCAAACGGCGTTGAGTTTACAAATGGATTAAAGATTTTATTTAATGATAGTGTAACTCCAGCAAGGTGGGCAAATAAAGAATATTATGTTGAAGGTGTTGGTAGAAGTATTAGATTGATTTCAGTTGCTGACTTAACACCAAACGAAACATATGCTATAGGTGGGTTAAACACACCTGACTATATTACTATTAATAGAGGAAGTTATGATTTAAACGGTTGGTCAAGAAGTAATCGTTGGTTCCATATTGATGTCTTAACTAAGACTGCTGAACTTAATAAAGAAGTACTAATATATACTTTCACATTTGATCCAAACTTAAACAATGAATTTGTTCCTATACCAGATGATGTGCAGGTAGTAACTACACTACGAAGTAAAGTAGCAATACAAAATTTAGCATACGAATATAATCCAGACCAGATATTTTATGCATACGGCGAAGATAACTTTTTTCAACTTCAGTCTGATGGAGTAACACTAGTTGAACTTCCTAATTACCGAGCTAAGAATACTAGTTTGCCAGATCAAGAGTTTAGAGCTAAACGCCCAGTCATTGAGTTTGAACATTCATTAAGATTACTTAATTTTGGTATTCAAGCCATTGAACCAGTTGACTATTTAGATTTTACTGTTAAAGATGCCTTTAGTGACATTGAACGCTCAGGAAGTATATATTCAAATATTTCTCATTATCTTAAAGGATCAGTTGTTATATCAGGAACGAGTGTTTATGGTGCTATTAAGAATACACAAACATTGCCCACTGATACTGTTGTTTGGAAAGAACATTTTCCACTAATACCTTTTGATGATTCACGTACATATCAAAAAGGCGAGCGTATGGCTTATAATAATAAAGCATACGAAGCACTTCAAAACGTTGGCATAAATGTTGTTCCTGCTGTTGAGAATATTGGAACTACTTGGTTTGAATTATTTGCATACTCAGTGTATGATACATCAACAGCAAATACAATACTTGCTGAAGAGTATGTTATTTACAATGGTATTGCATATGAAGCAAAAGAGAACATTGCACAGGATCCCACAACAAGTTCTAGTTGGGAATTGCTGTTCTCTTTACAAGATAACAAAAGTATTATCTTTGCAAACGAAGAAGATCCTGAAATTCGAAAGCGTGTTTACACAATTAGTTTGGTGACTATTGCTGGTTCCCCTACAATTCACTTAGAAGAAAAAGCAGGATCAAGATTACTTGAAGACGGCGACGTGGTTATTGTGTTATCTGGTAAGAACAGTAAAAAGAACTATCATTATGACGGCAACCTTTGGTACGAAGGGCAACTAAAAACAAAAGTAAACGAAAGTCCTTTGTTTGATGTTTTTGACAGCAACGACATTAGTTTTTCTAATACAACAACCTATCCTAACACTACTTTTACAGGAACAACGCTATTCCAATACAAGCAAGGAACAGGCACTGTCAATGATAACGTACTAGGATTTCCTGTCAGTTATAGAAACTTTAACAGCATCAGTGATTTAGAATTTGAAGCAACGTATAACAGCGATACGTTTACTAGTAGTATTGCATTGGACACAGTATCCAAAAGTATCAATACAGGATTTTTAATTAAAAATTATACCAAGACAAACAAAGAGTATCGTAATACTTGGGTTAAGAACAAAGAAGAAAGTAAACAGTTTCAAATATTAACATTTGAATTTGATGGGCTTACCAATTACTTTGAGATTGATATTATCAGTGACGAAGTTGTAACAATGCCTAACATCAAAGTTTGGGTTAAAAATACACTGTTGAGTAGAGGTAATTTTACACTAGAGTTAATTGGTGAAAAGTTATGTGTGGTAATTAATCCAACTTTCTTGACACAAGAGTTTGACAAAGTTGACATTCTGTTGTATAGTAGAAAGAGTATTAGTCAACAGGGATATTACGAAGTTCCAAGTAACTTGGACTTTAACAGTAAAAATTCTGACTTTAGTAGTTTAACACTTGGTCAACTCAAGGATCATATTTCTAAATTAGAAGAAAACACAAATGTTATATATGAAGCAACTGGAGCATTTAGTAGTCAACGAGACATTTATTACAAGGATAGTTCAGGAACTATATTACAGCATGGTTTTCCATTGTTGTACAGCAACCTATTCCTAACACAAGATAATACAAACTTTATTGAAAGTATTGAATTTTCCAGTAGAGAATATACAAAATTTAAAAACAAGTTTCTTGAACTTTCTGGACAGATTGCATCAATTGATTCTAAGACAACTGAACAACATGTTGATGCTATAATTGATGCTATCAACTTAACAAAAGACAGTTCGTTTCCTTTCTACCACACAGACATGTTGCCGTATGGTAACAATAGAACAATATATGCCGACACTGTTATCAATCCAAATCTTAAACAATTTGATTTACCATCAGTATTCAATGATGATCAATTAGGAAATACTGCAATACTTGTTTATGTAAATGATGTACAATTAGTAAAAGGTAAAGACTATTATTTCCCTCAGGATAGATCAGCAGTTATTATTAACGAAAACTATACATTGGTTGTTGATGATAAAATTAGGATTGCAGTTTATCATAATACAGATGGATGTTACTTACCTGCAACTCCAAGTAAATTAGGATTGTTTCCAGCGTTTAGACCTCTCAAGTTTAAAGATGATAACTATCAAACTCCAATTTTTGTTATACAAGGACATGACGGAAGTATTATTCCAGCGTTCAATGATTTTAGAGATGACTTGCTATTAGAATTTGAGCGTAGAATTTATAACAATATTAAAATAGATTATTCAACTAACATCTTTGATATTAACACTTATATTCCAGGAAATTTCAGAGATACTGATTACACAGAAGTTGAATGGGAACGTATTATTAGTCGTAGTTTCTTGAAGTGGGCAGGAGCCAACCAAGTTGATTACTCAACCAACAGTTTCTTCCAATCAAACGATCCGTGGTCATGGAACTACAAAGATCAGTTAAACAAGTTAGACGATACTAAATTACCAGGCAGTGCTAGAGCAGTTTATCTAAGTGTATTTGATACAGTTCGCCCACATACGCATCCATGGGAAATGCTTGGGTTCAGTATTATTCCAAGTTGGTGGGAAGACCGTTACGGCAAAGCACCATATACTGGCGGCAACTTATTGTTGTGGGAAGACCTTGAAAAAGGATACATTTATGCTGGTAACAGAGCAGGATACGATGACAATTATAAACGTCCAGGATTAACCAGTATTATCCCTGTTGATGAGTATGGTGTATTAAAGAGCCCAGATCAGTTTATAGTTAGAGCACTAAATCCGCCAAAGTTAAATCAAAGTTTTTCAGTTGGTTCTGTTGGACCTGCTGAGTTCTCCTGGAGAAGATCAAGTGATTATCCATTTGCAGTACAGCGTGGACTAAGTTTACTTAAACCAGCGTTCTACTTTGGTAGTTTGTTAAACATCAAACGCTATTACAGAGATAGTAAATTAAAGCAACTTGTAAATGTTAGCACTCTGAAACGTATCAGTCCAGATACAGTGGTCGTTCCGGACAGCGTTATTCCGGCTACTGCAAACACAGAAGAATCACGCAATTTCGTTGCTGGTTATTTGAACTGGATTGTTGATTATATGAAGTACAGAGGGATTGATCCTCAAACAACTTTAACTAAACAATTTAAAAATATTGATGTTCAACTAGGTTATAAAACTGCAAGTTTCACAGGTAAAAATTATATCAATGTATTGGCTGAACAAAGTAGTCCAACCAGTAACAACGAAAGTATTATTGTACCTGACGAGAACTATAAAATTATTCTAAACAAAAGTACACCAGTTAGGAAACTAGTATACAGTGGAGTTGTTGTTGAGCGTAGCGGAAACGGGTTTACAATTTCTGGGTACGATTTAACTAATCCGTACTTTCCAATTATTCCAAGTATTGCTGACAACGAAAATCATACATTGGTTGTACTAGATAGACGAGCAGTAGTGTATCACAATTATCAACGTAAGAAAATACTTGTACCATACGGACATGAATTTGCTAACGTACAGCAAGTATGCGACTTTCTAATCAGTTATGGGCGTTATCTAGTAGGTCAAGGATTTACATTTAACGTAAATGATCCAGCACTAAACGAGCAACGCAACTGGGAATTAAGTTGTAAAGAATTTTTATCCTGGGAACAGCAAGAATGGGCACCAGGTAGTATATTAATATTAAGTCCAACGTTTGATCGTATTGAAGTTAACACAACTGGCGGAACTATTGATCATATCACAAACGAAAGCAATGGTAATAAAGTATTAAATCAAAACTTTGGAGTTATTAAAAACACTGAATTTACAATTAATAGACAGCCGGGCGAATTTAGTTTAGAGACACTAAACAACAATACTATTTGCTTGTTTGAAGGTAGAATTGTACAATTTGAACATGCACTGGTATTTGATAATACTACAGTGTTCAATGACATTATCTATTTGCCAGAATTAGGAAATAGACAGTTCCGATTAAAAGTTGTTGGTAATAAAACAGCAGACTGGACAGGCGAATTAGCACCTGCAGGATTTGTTTATAACGATCCTAAAATTGATGTTTGGGTAACAAATACTGATTACAAAAAAGGATCATTGGTTACATTCAAAGGAAACTACTATGTAGCTCTTAACAATGTTATTGGAAGCGATGAGTTTGATTTAAACAATTGGCAACAAGTTGATCGCTTTGCAATTAAAACTGGATTACTTCCAAACTTTGCATTCAATGCACAGAAGTTTGTTAACCTATACAATATTGAAGACATGCCAGTCGATGAATCATTACAGCAATTTTCAACTGGACTGATTGGATTACGCAATAGAAAATACCTAGCAGATTTAAACTTAGACTTCCAAAGTCAAACAAAGTTCTATCAAGGATTTATCAAAGAAAAAGGATCTAACAATAGTATTACAGCATTAACAAGTGCCAGCTTTAATAATATATCAAGTAAAATTGATACTTACGAAGAATGGGCGGTACGTGTTGGAGAATACGGATCACTAGAAAGTGATGCACAAATTGAAATAGAACTAGATGATAGTAAACTAACTGACAATCCAAGTTCGCTTCAGTTGTTAGATAATTTAGATCCAGACATACCGGATATTATTAGTGTTAAGTCAGCTGGCCTGTATAAGAAAACTGGAGCAAAGTTTGAAAAGAATATCTTCCATTCACGCAGTGATGATAGTGACTATTCAAAAGATATTGCTAAAGCAGGTTTTGTAAACAGTGCCGATATTGATGCAACATTATACGATATTACAAACTTTAATGCACTTAACACTCATCTAAAGAAACTTGGTGATGGATTTAAAATTTGGGTAGCTAAAGATTTTGACCTAGACTGGAACGTATATAGATTAACCGCAAGTGATGCCGCACCAGAGACTATTAGTTTTGAAATTGATGGAGTAATGAGCATTGACTTCACTGAACCACACAACTTAAAAGTTAACGAAGTATTTTGCATAAAAGGCTTTGATGCTAGTTATGATGGTTTTTATAGAGTAAAATCTGTAGAAGGACAACAAACAGTATTGGTTGCAATGTATCAAGGAGAGGACTTCCTCAAAGAAGCTCGTTCGATATCCAATGACACAGGAATACTATTTGAAATGGATAGTATGAGAATTGAAAATCCAATGTTGCTTGATACTGTTGCTCCTAAACGTGGATGGAAAAATGGCGATAGAGTTTGGGTTGAAAACTTTGATGATACTGAAAAATGGGGTGTCTACGAAAAACAAAACAATTGGACACAAAGTCAAGAACTAAACAGTGAAGGCAGTGATTACGTAGGAAATGATGGATACGGTGGTGCAACTAAAATTAATATTCACGGAGACCTAATAGCAGTTGGCGCCGGAAACGGACAAAACGGTCGTGTTAATATATTCTCATTGTTACCGGAAGGCAAGTTTGCACAAACAGCTAAACTTATTCCTTATCAGCACACCGGAACATTTACTGGTTATGGAGATGCTGTAGACCTAAGTGGATATGTTTGTGTTGTTGGAGCACCAAGAACTGATCCAGGAATAGCGTTTGTACACAACTTTAGAGTTAGTGAAAAAGAACACGGAGTACAAATATTACCTGCACCAGCCGGTTCATCGAGTACCGAAGGGTTTGGTAAGGCTGTCAGAATCAGTGAAGACAGTAATTGGATTTTTGTTGGTGCACCAGATGCTAACAAAGTGTATGTTTATCACAAAAAGAATAATGTTGAATTCAATCAAATAACATTGACTTCAAGTACAACTCCGGCGTTGGTACACGACGGTGTTAGTGCTGGCGAAACATATGACATAGGATGGACACCAACTAATATTAATTCAGTTGTTGTTAAAGCAAGTGCTACTAATATACTAACACCAGGTATTGATTATACTATTACTGGTAGTGTAATTACTATTATACCTGCAATTGATACTAATATAACGTCACTTGAAATAACACAAGCACCATACTATGCAGAGCAAAATACAATAAATGGAGCAGATCCATCGTTAGGAACACCTGGTATTAATGCAGATGCAGAGTTTGGCAAGTTTCTTTATTGCAACAAAGATGGGTCAGAGTTATTTGTTGGAGCACCAAGCGAAACAGTTGGTGGTTTAGCAGACGCAGGTAAAGTATATTGCTATCAACGAAGAGTTGAATTCCAAAAATCTAATTCACTCACAACTTCATATACTCCAACACCTGATATTACTAGCATGGCAAATGTTTATGTTGGTGAACAAGAACTACTTGATGGCACAAGCTATACAGATGCATTATCAAGTACGTCAGAAATTATTTTAACCGAAACAGTTGAATCAGGACAAAAGATTAAATTTAGTTCTACACATTGGGACAAAGTACAAGAACTTACTGCTCCAAGCGAAGATAATATTGCTAATACATTGTTTGGATCGCAGATTGCAGTTGACTCTAGTGGTGCAGGTGTTTATGTTACTGCACCAGGATATAAAACAAGTTTTTATGATAGTGGTAAGGTTTACAGATACACAAAGAAAAATAGATATCTTGGTAAAGCAACAGCTAAGGTTGCAAACCCATCACTCACTGCTGGTGACAACTTGTACGTTAATGGATTTAGAATTACACTAAACGACACTTCAATTGAAACATTGAGTGAACAGATTAATGCCAGCGGCATTCCAGGAATTAGCAGTTCAATTGCCAATGGTTTGTTAACTATTGAAAGCACTAGTAAACTAAAAAGAAACAAACTATTTGTTACTGGTATGGATCATACAATATGTGATGATTTAGATATTGGTAAATTTGAATACGAACAAACTATTGCAGTGCCAGGCGGAGCACGTAGTGAGAGCTTTGGATTAAGTATCAGCGTTGGCGACTCAGATGAAACGCTACTAATTGGAAGCGGAAATAGTAAAACATTACAAGCATTAATAATTGACAAAGCAGAAGATACTACAGAATCAACTACTACATTTGATGGAAACAGTACTGCATTTATTGATCAAATCTTTGGAAGTAATGCATACATTTACGAACTATTTGAAAACAAAGAAACTCACGTATCCAATACAGGATTACAAATATTTGCACAGAAATTTGACTTAATAAAGAATCGTAGATTTGATTTCTTTGGTCTGGGACTTGATCTTAAAAACCAATATATTATTGTAGGCGATCCAGGTGATGACAATATTGTGCCCAATGGTGGTACTGCTTGGTTATACAAAACTAATAACACCAGAATCTGGTCACGTACAAGGCAAGAAGGTACACATGTTGATATTGATACACTAAGTCGTATGTTGATATATAGCAAAGAATCAAATTCAATTATTTCAAACTTTGATTATATTGATCCTGCTAAAGGAAAGGTACTAGGACAAGCTGAAATAAACCTTGATTACAAAACAGCAACTGATCCTGCTTTTTATACAACTAACCCAAGTAGCAGAGTTGACGTACAGGTTGACGAAAACATGCACTGGGGTGAAGATCAAGTTGGAACAACTTGGTGGGATTTAAGTTTGGTTAGGTACGTAGACTACGAACAAGATTCCTTAACTTATCGTATTAAGAACTGGGGTAAATTATTCCCAGGAAGTGTAGTAAGTGTTAGCGAATGGATTGAAAGTACTGTTAAGCCAAGTGAATATACTTCATTAACTGATGCAGACGGAGTGCCAAAATATACTGGCGAAGGAACATTTGTTACTACTACTGCCGTTGACGAAAGCACAGGAATTGTTAAAGAAAAATACTATTATTGGGTAACAAATAAAAATAGTGCTATTAACAAAACTAGAAGTATTGTTGGTATTGCAGAAATGATTGAGCAACCTGAATTACAAGGTATTCCGTATGCCGCATTGGTTGCAGAAAACGCAATAAGTTTATACAATGTAAATGATAAACTAAGTGGTACAGACACAGTCTTACAAATTCGTTACGATAAGATACGCAACTCTAATACTGTACACACTGAATATGAATTGATACAAGAAGGCAATCCTGATAGTAATATTCCAGAAAGTATTATTAGTAAATTAATTGATAGTTTAGCAGGTGAAGATTCATCAGGTTTTGTTGTTCCAGACTCTGGATTACTTGAGCAGGATCGTTACGGCATCAATGTTAGACCTCGACAGACAATGATTATTAATAGACAAGAAGCACTAAAAAACTTTGTTGGTTCAGCCAATGCTGTATTAATAAAACATCCTATTAGACAACAAAAGATTTTAACTAGACTACTTAGTTCTGAGCCTGTACCAGGAGTAACTGAATTTGATTCAGTGGTTGACATTTATGATGAATTAGCATATCTTGATTTAACAGCATTATCTGCAGGACATAGAGTATATGTTAAGGTTGATAGTACGATTGAAAACCGTTGGTCAATATATACATTGAACAGTGCAAATGATTTTGTTTTAACTAGAGTACAATCATATGATACAAATTTCTTTTGGGATTATGTTGATTGGTACGCTGAAGGTTGGTCAGTAACAAATAGGCCAGACTATACTGTTGATTACGAAGCAGATGTTAAAAAACTAAGTCTAGTTCCAGCAGGAAGTGTTATTAAAGTTAGATACAACCAAATTGGGACATTTACACTATACAGGACTATAAATTACAACGACGTTAATAATCTAACATTAATTGGTCTTGGTAACGGAACAGTTCAAATAACAGATAAACTTTATGATAGTTCAAAGTATACATTAGGATTTGCTACTGAAAACTTTGACAGTGAAAGATTTGATATTAATCCTAGTGTTGAAATACGCAATATCTTTAATGCACTTAGATTTGATATCTACATTGGTGAACTACGTGAAGAGTTTAACAAGTTATTCTTTACATTGGTTTACTATATTCTTTACACACAAAGAAATACTGACTGGATATTTAAAACCAGTTTCATAACTGTTTTCCATCAGTTACGTGAATTAACTCAGTATCCAAGTTATGTTAAAGACAATCAAAATTATTACATTGATTATATCAATGAGGTTAAACCGTATAGAAGTAAGATACGTGAATATTTAATTAGTTATGCTGGTAACGATACTTTCTTTGGCAACGTGTCAGACTTTGATTTACCTTCATACTACGAGGAAACTATTGATGCTTTCCGTAGTCCGTCAGGAGAAGGTATCAATGATAATACATTACTTGAGCAAACACAATACCAGGATTGGGTATCAAATAAAGCATTGACACTTGAAAGTATTCAAGTTGCACAAGGTGGAGAAGGCTATACAGTTCCTCCGGTTGTTACAGTTAACGATGGTGTAACTGGAGCATTGTCTAGTGTTAAACCAATTGCTAAGATTAATCCATCAACAGGAAAAGTTACAAGTATTACATTCAGTGGAACATACACATTTAATTCTAGTCCAATCATTAACATTAACGGTAACGGAACAGGTGGCAAAGCATATCCTGTTATGGTTAATAACAAAGTTAGAGGACTAAACACTACAATTAAATTTGATAGAACAACATATAGAAGTAACTTGGTTAAATGGACATCTACATTAGATGTTGTGTCTGGTGATTATGTTTATTACCAAAACGAAATTTACCAAGCCACGCAAGATGTACCAGCAAGTACAATATTTGATTTTAGATTTTTTACACAACTAAGTCATGAATATGGAAACGCACTTGATAGAATTGTTGCGTACTATGTCAATGAAGATGGAGTAGCTGGTGAAGATTTACTTACAAACTTGATCATTGGTATCAACTACCCAGGTGTAATAGTCACAGGGTTAAAATTTAGTGATGAAAATGTTGCAGGAGACTTTATTGACTCATACATTCAAAGTACGTATCTTGATACTGCTTTGGGTACTCGTGCTGAAGATATCAGCATTGACGGTGGAGCATTTGTTGACAAGTATAGCTCGCATGCCCCAGAAGAATTAGTTCCAGGAATTAATTTTGATACATTAATTTTAAGTGTGTTTACAAGAGTAACAGATAACACAGGTGCAATAGTTAGTGGACCTCCACTAGGATATAGAGTTGTGCATGATTTAACTGGAAGTCAAGAGTTATGTCCAACCGATTGGACTTCGTCTATAACATACAACAAAGGCGATTATGTAAAATACAACGGAATTTATTATGTTGCTATTGCAGATGTTAAAAATAAACTTACATTAACACCAGATACTAATGCACGTTGGAGATTTGTTTGGAAGCCTCCGGTTGCATGGAATAGTGATGCTGATTATGACAAAACGGCATACGCTACCTATAATGGACATACATATGTAACCAGGCATAAAATAGATCATAAAGGCACAGTAGCACAAACAGCAGACTTACCGGTGTCAGCATCAAATATAGATTTTGATCTGTACTACGTAACAGCAGAATCAACACACTATTACTGGAAAGATACTGACAATGCATGGCTAGTTGCAAGTGCTGACACTTGGGTACCCAAGTCTGTCTATAGAAAAGGTGATAGCATTGTATACAATGGAACACTTTATAAATCACGACGTGGATTTAATTACAAAACAGAAGTTGCTGATATAGCTTCATTGCCATCAACTGACCAACTTGAAAGTGATGTACATTTTGTTACAGATCAATCAAACTATTATTACTGGAATGGCTTTAATTGGGCAGTAGCTGGATCAACTCCAGCCAACCAACCAGCTTTTTGGTTAGGATTAACACAGATTTCAGAAACGTTAGGTAGTACACCATTAAGTATGCCAATTATATGGCAACAGGTCAATGTTGAAAGTAATACAGGAACATGTCCGGTTAAATTTGCTCCAGAAACTTCACGTAAGTATTATAGAATTGCAGAAGCACGTTCAACAGTATTAACACAACCCTTTGATTGGTCGGATACTACACTACATCTACAAGATGTTAGTAAAATTCCAGACCCAGACCCAGGACTTGGAAAACCAGGAGTACTGTATTGTCAGGGAGAAATCATATACTACTATGAAAAAGATACTGTTAATAATACCGTTGGTAGAATACGCAGAGGTGTACTAGGAACTAGTGTACCGGCTACTATCGCAGTCGGTACTAGAGCAGACGATCTAGGATACTTACAATCATTACCAGACAGTTCAGATCACACAGACTGGATGAATGGTTTGAATGAATTTGGATTTATTGAAGTTGGCGATTTTGACTACATTGGTCCAGGATTTGGTTATGCATTCAACCAAAGTTTCCCAGATAGTCCAAACGATGCAGACAGTGATCCAGGTGATGCACCATTCGATTACAGTATTAGTATTTCGTCGGGTGGAGGTGCATCTGAGCAAGCCACTTTCTTATCCAAAGCAACGGCTTATAACCCATGATAAATAATGATAATACAACAGTAGAGCAGGATACTGATAATATGAAAAATGATACAAAAACAACTAGAGTGCCCGACGAACAAGGTGGTTTCCATCTTCAAGGGCATATCAAAATACACGATCCAGATTCTGGTGAAGTATTTGTTAATAAACGTAATGCAATTCATTATGAAAACATAAGTGAAGCACTAGCGTTCAATTTAGCAAATAAAAATAGTAATTACGTTTACGAAATGCATTTTGGAAATGGTGGCACAACTGTTAATGCTACTGGTGTTATTACATACAACCCTGCAAACACCAATGCACAGAACAGTAGTTTATACAATCCAACATACAGTAAAATTGTAGACGATACAGACAGTAACAACCTTGATGCAACAAGGAATAAAATGGAAATTAGACACACACCAGGTCAGCCATATACAGATATATTAGTAACATGCTTACTTGATTATGGTGAACCAAGTGATCAAAGTGCATTTGATAACGTACAAGATTTAAACGGAGATTATGTGTTTGATGAATTAGGTCTAAGAGCCAGGAGTACAGATGGTACAAGCGGATTAACAACAACAGGCAAACTACTTACTCACGTTGTGTTTCACCCCGTGCAAAAGTCATTGAATAGACTTATCCAAATCGATTATACTGTTAGAATTCAAACATTAACAAATCTAAGTAGTATTAGTTGAGGAATAGAATAAAATGTCATACGTTATAAACAGAACCAATGGTGATATATTAATTAACTTACCCGATGGTGCATTGGATAATAGTACAGGATTGTCGCTGGTTGGTCGAAATTATATCGGCTATGGCGAAATCCAACAAGAAAACTTTATTAAGTTGTTAGAGAACTTTGCAAATTCAACAAGACCTAGTCAAGCAATGACAGGGCAACTTTGGTATGATACAGCAACTGGTTCTTTGAAATATTACAACGGTAGTGTTTTTAAACCAATTAGTAACTTGACAGTGGCAGGTGAATTAGGCAGGCCTTTAAATACTAATATTGGCGACCAATGGTTCAACACTGATCAAAACGAATTTTATATGTGGAATGGTACAAGTTGGACATTAATTGGTCCAACTGATTTATCTAGATTAGCAAGTGTCTTTATTAAAGGAACACTAACCAATGTAGCCCAGCTACCTACATCAGGACAAGTTGCAGGCGATGCATACTTAATTGACGGTGACTTACATATTTGGGACACTGAGCGTTGGACTAATGTTGGTGAAGTACAAGGACCTACAGGCCCAGCTGGACCGCAAGGCTCTACTGGAGACCAAGGACCACAAGGAGTTGCAGGCCCAGCAGGATCAGCTGGTGTACAAGGACTTAGAGGTATTCAAGGAATACAAGGCGAACAAGGAATACAAGGTGCTACTGGACCACAAGGTGCAACTGGTGCTGAAGGTACTGATGGTACTAGTATTACTATTCTTGGAAGCGTAGCGGCTGAGGTTGATTTACCCGCATTAGGTACACTTGGAGATGGATATTTAATCAGTGGTAGTTTATATGTATGGAATGGAACAGCTTGGGAGAATGTTGGTAGTATTCAAGGACCAACTGGACCCACAGGACCGCAAGGAATTGCAGGACCAACCGGACCACAAGGACCAGCAGGACCCACTGGCTCTCAAGGAGATGCTGGACCAACAGGTAGTCAAGGAGTTGCAGGACCCACAGGAGCAACTGGACCACAAGGACCGGCAGGACCACAAGGACCAACTGGACTTACTGGATCACAAGGAGCCACAGGAGCTCAGGGAGCAACTGGACCACAAGGAGTTCAAGGAGTTGAAGGACCAGTTGGACCTGAAGGACCAGCAGGATCAAATGCATGGACAGAAATTACTGGAAAACCATCTTTCGCTACTGTGGCTACCACAGGAGATTATGGAGATTTAATCAATCAGCCAGCCTTTGCTACGGTAGCCACAACTGGTGCTTACGCAGACTTAACTGGAAACACGTCTATTCCACTAGCTGGAACGGCCGCACTAACTGGTAACATAGTTCCTATTGCTAATGGTACACTGGATCTTGGATCGTCATCTAAGACTTTTAGTACAGTCTATGCTGGCACATTCAACGGAACTTCCACTACTGCACAATACGCTGACGTTGCAGAACGTTTTCATGCAGATGGTTTATATGATGCAGGCACAGTGGTTGCGTTAGGCGGTGTAAATGAAATTACAGCGGCAGTTGAAGAAGCCAGTGAAGAAGTATTTGGAGTTATTAGTACTAAACCAGCACATTTAATGAATGCCGGTGCAGGTACAAACGGAACACACCCGGCTGTAGCTGTTAGCGGAAGAGTTCCTGTTAAAGTAGTAGGCAAAGTTAAAAAAGGTCAAAGACTTATAAGTGCCGGCAATGGCATTGCAAAAGGAGCGACTAAAGAAGAAATAACAAACTTGAATGTTATTGGTCGCAGTTTAGAAAATAAAGATGATGAGGCCTTTGGAACAATTGAAGCTATTGTTCGACTAAATTCGTAAATAGGATCAACTAAGTGTCTAGAAAATTAATTACTTTTCCGCATCCAGGTGTTTACACTATTACTCTTCCTGAAGGAATAGAAGCATATGCAAAAGTACGATTATGGGGAGGCGGCGGCGGGGCCGGTGCCAATAGTACTGGTCAAGCAGGTGGAAGTGGTGCGGCTGGAGTTCATATAAGAACCAATTTATTTTATCTAAAAAAACATATAACTATGACAGTTGCTGTAGGTGCAGGCGGCGGACAATCTGGCTCCCATCCTGGAAGTAACTTAGCACTAGGTGGTAAGTCCTTATACGAAGAAAACGGTTTTAAAACATCTGGAGGTGCTGGCGGCTGGCACGGGCACAAAAACTCTAATAATTCTATGGGTAGAGGTGGCGCCGGCGGAGGTGCAAGTTTAGTATTAGTTAATAACCTAGTTCTTGCCGCCGCAGGAGGCGGCGGTGGTGGTGGAGGTGCAAGTGTTGGACACGCAGGCGGCCATGGAACCACAACACCTGGTGATTACGCATTTGGCCCCGGTCAACAAGGACAGGAAATGATTGGCAATGGCGCCGGAGGCGGAGGCGGTGGTGGCGGCCCAAACTCTGGACGCGGCGGACACTTTGGTGCAGATAATGTCTCTGGTGGAGGCGGTGGAAGTTCCGGCGGATACATATTAAGTGCCACCGGTGGAGGGTTCGCTGAACTTGGAATTGGTCGTACACCAGTCAAATTTGATGATGGAACATTTAGATACGGTCAAGGTGGACTTACTAATTACGAACTTGGTGCCAACGGTTATGCTGAAATAGAATTTACAATTGGAAAGATTGGACACGTCAAAAGATCAGGTGAGTGGCAAGAAATTGTTACTGCACATCAAAAAATTAATGGAGATTGGAAAAAGATACAATCAGCTTATTTAAAAACACAAGGCGATCATTTTGCCACTGGATCTTGGAATATAGTTAACAACTACGGTGAAGAACCAGATTTAACTTTTGTACCCAACGATGGTATTTTTGGCCATGCTCCTGCAAGTGCTCAATATGTTGATCCACCCCCACCACCCCCACCGCCGCCAGTACGTGAACCAAACAATCCAAACACTGGTGATGGTGACTTCAGCGGCATGGATTTTTGATGAATAAAAGACCATAAATAGTTTATATTAAGAGAACTGTGTACAATCACATAGGAGATCAATCAATGACATTCGACGAATATAAAATAGCTGTTAAAAGTAGGTATGATGCACTATCAGAAGTAGAAAAAGAACATATCAGAGAAGCAGTACGCGAAGAACATGCAACTACATTAATTAAAATTCTTGGTCCTGAATTATTTGAAGGCATGCCTAGGCTTGCACAAGCAAAGTCTCATAAGATAACATAAATACTACAAAGATAGAGAGCATCAATGGATATTTACAAGAGTAACGGAGACTTATTTACTACACTAGCTGATGGTACAACTACCACAGTTAATGACGCACCTGTTATTCTTGCAGGGCGTAACTTTGCAGGTTATGGTAAAGTCTTAAACGAAAATACATACAAATTAGCTGAAAACTTTGCTTCCCCTAGTGCTCCAGTTGGACCAGTTACTGGGCAAGTTTGGTATAATACCGCACACAAGATACTTTATGTATTTAAAGGATCATCTGCAGGTTGGAAGCCATTGGCATCTGAAAGTATATCGCTTGAAACACCAGCAAACCCAGCAGTTGGTGATTTTTGGTGGGACACAGGTAAAGATCAATTAAAAGTATACAGCGGATCAGGCTTTAAAGTTATTGGTCCAGATTATGAAAAGAACTGGGGCGAGTCAGGATGTATACCTTTTATTGTACCTGACAACAATACTATTCCACACGTTGTTCTTAAAATAGTTACAGGCGGCACTATTGCCGCAATTATTAACCAAGATGCTGAATTTGTTCCTCAACCAGCACTAGTTGGATTTGATACTATTAAAAACGGAATTAATATTAACAAATCAACACCAAACTTTCATTTCCACGGCATAAGCGAAGATTCAACCAAATTGGGAAATCAACTAGCAACTGAATATGTTAGAAAGAATCAAGATAGCACAATCAATGCCAATGTAACAATCAATGGATCTCAAGGATTAAAGATTGCATCTGGTGGAACTACACACGGTAGAATATACACTGATCAAAATATTAAAAGCATAAGTTTTGATAACGAACAATTAAATGCTGATTTTGAATTCTTTATTAATTTTAATGGAACACGAACTAGAGCAATGACTATTCAAGGAAACACAGGAGAAATCCAAGTGGGTCCAAGTTTTGCTGGTACACAACCTTCAACTGAGCAAGGAGTTGCTCATAGAGGATATGTTACAAGTGTTAGAAGTGATATTACAGCAGATTATACAACAGCAATTAACACTGCTAAAGATGAATTAAACAATACTATTAGTAGAATTAATACTCGATTGATTTCAGCTGAAACTACTATATCAGGTCATACAGCAGATATATCAACAATCAATACAGTATTGAATACTAAAGCACCATTGAATGCCCCAGTGTTCATTGGGACACCACAAGCCGCAACACCAAACCTAACTGATAACAGTCAAAAGTTAGCAACAACGGCTTATGTTCAAGCAATCAAAGCTCAAGTTATAGCAGAAATACAAAACTGGGCACAAAATAGAGACAACGAAGTAAGATCTGAGGTAATAGCTCAAATCACACCAAAAGCACCTCTTGCATCACCTCAACTTGCAGGTCAACCATTAACGCCTACTGCAACAGCAAACCAAAGCGATCAGCAGATTGCAAATACAGAGTTTGTTACGCAGGCAATTATCAATGATGAAAAATGGCATGGATCTAAGAAATTTGTTTCCACAGAAACGCCAGATAGTGCTACTGGAGTTGATGGAGATTTTTGGTTTGTCGTTGATCAGTAAGACTACGATGTTGATAAATAAAACATATAAAGTGAAATATACTTGTACGGAGAACATGTAAATGCCATATACAATTACCAAAACAGATGGTACTACGCTAATTAACTTAGCAGACGGGTTGACTGACGAAACAACCACAAGTCTTGTACTAATCGGAAAAAACTATTCAGGTTACGGTGCTTTCCTTAACCAGAACTTTGTCAAAATATTAGAGAACTTTTCAAACTCTGCCGCCCCAGATGATCCACTTACTGGACAACTTTGGTATGATAGTGCTAACAAACTACTTAAAGTGTTCACAGGAAGTGCTTGGAAAGTTATTTCGAGTTCAATTAGTAGTTCATCCGCCCCAGCTGATCCAGTTGTTGGCGATTTATGGTGGGATACCACAAATACTCAGCTTAAAGTTTACTCCGGAACTAGCTTTGTAACAATTGGCCCAGCATTTACAGCAACATCAGGACAAACAGGTGCAGTAGCAGATATTATTGCTGATAACACAGTTAGTAACGCTACTCACGTTGTTGTTAAGTTCTTCGTTAATAACCAATTAACTAGTATACTAAGTAGAGATGCAGAGTTTACTCCATTAACAGCAGGTTCTGCTCCAGGTTTCACTACAATCAAACCAGGCTTTAATTTAAGTACAGCAATTTCAGGACTTAAATATTGGGGCGATGCAGATAACGCTACTTCACTTAACGGTGTTGCGGCAACAGCATATGCTACACTAGCAGGAACCACAGCATTTACAGCCGCACAATCAATTCAGAATAACAGCGGACTAAACATTGGTTCAAGTAACGATATGAGTTTAACTGTTACATCGGGTGCTAGTAACGTTACTAGTGTAACAAACGGAAATGATCTTGATTTTTATGTTAAATCAAGCAACGTTAACACCAAAGTACTTTCATTAACAGGCGCAGGCCGTGCAGAAGTTCCAGTTGGTGTTCCAACAACTACAAATGGTATTGCGACTAAAGGTTATGTTGATGGTGAAATTACTACATTAACAAACGCTATTGCTGGTTCAGGTAGTAGCATTTCAGATATTCAAACACAGTTAGCGTCATTACTAAAACATGACGGTACAAATGAAATTACAGGTAGTATTAGAGTTTCAACAGGAAACTCATTTAGTTTAGGTAATGCTACACACAAATTTAACACAATTTATGCTTCCACATTTAATGGAACTTCAACCCAAGCACAATACGCTGACTTGGCGGAGCGTTTTGCCAGTGATGGCAGTTATGCTCCTGGAACAGTTGTTGCACTAGGTGGAGCAGAAGAAATTACCAAAGTGGCCAATGATTTATCAGACGATGTCTTTGGCGTGGTAAGTAGTAGAGCGGCATACTTAATGAATAGTGGTGCCGGAGACGATGAAACGCATCCAGCGATTGCAGTTAGTGGAAGAGTTCCGGTAACAGTAGTTGGAACAGTCAATAAGGGTGACAGATTAGTGAGTGCAGGTGATGGCCGTGCTAGATCCGCTACTAAAGATGAAATTACCCCTTGGAACGTCATCGGACGTTCTTTAGAAGATAAATGGACAGACGAGGAAGGCCAAGTCGAAGCCATTGTTAAATTAACATCATAATTATAGGGTAAAAACAAAATGACATATAGCCAAGGTGGATTAATCCAAGCGGTTGATTACAATACATTCGCACAAGGTGGTGCGTCTGTAACGCATACAACTGCGAACATTAACACAGTTTGGGGTGTCGGAACAGGAAACAAAGGATACGGCCAAACATCAACACTATCAACAGTTGGAGTTGAAACCGTAACAGCAACGCAATGGGCTACATTGATTGCTAGACTTGATTCTATCCTAACACACCAAGCAGGATCTGGATCAGGAATTAGTGCTCCGACAGCAGGAAGTAACATTGCTTTCCTAAGCACACTAAGTTCTAAGATTACAGACGGAATGAACAATCGTTTAGATGCAAATTCAAACGGATCTGATGCAACTGCAACAGGCAGTTCAACATACAACTATACAACTAATACTGGAACACAAAGTTTTACACGTACAGCAACATTCGCTAGTGCGGACCAAGCACGTTATTTCTTTAACGCAGGTGGTAAACTAATTTGGAACTTTTCATCAACTAATCAAAACAGTACATCAAAAAGTGGTGACTGGGTTACATTACTAGGCCACATTGGAACTATTGTCATTGGCGGTCAAACTAACAGTCGTACAGGAACAGGTGGTACATTAAACTCATCTAATACAGCATTAGGATATTGGAATGCAGGCACAAGCGCCGCATCAATTCTAAGACTATTCGGTGCCACAGGTACAGCAGACTATAACAACAACGATGTACAAGTTAAAATCCATACAAATGGTGTACAAGGTTCTAACGCAGACGTTGGTCAGATTGTAACATTGACTGTAGAATTAACTGATACAGCCGCTGATGGATTTGATGATGCGGTTAGTGTAAATGTTGTTACTTCTCTTACTGTTCGCCCACCAGAAACAACTAATTTAGCAAATACATGGGGATCCATTACTCCAGGTTAATAAATTTCCACTAATTAAACCAAAAAAAGAAAAACCCACTTGACAGAGTGGGTTTTTTGTTATATACTACTAGCAACTTTCGTTTAGGAGTATTACATGGTTTACGAAGACACTTTACCTAGAATAATCAATATCTTAGAAGAACACCTAGGTGTTGAAGAACAAAATATATATTTAAATTCAGACTTTGTTGATGATCTGGGGGCCGATAGCCTGGATACCATTGAGTTGGCTATGGCATTTGAAGAAGAATTTCAGATTGAAATAGATGATAGCGATGCTGAAAATTTTCATACCGTAGAGGATGCAATTACCTTTATAGAGAATGTAAGAAAAGTTCAAGGAAAATAATATGACTGATATAGTAGAACGTGTTAAGTCAGCTACTAAATTCCAAACAAATAAAAAAGCACTTAGAGAAAAAATGGTTACAGAGTTACATGTAACCTATAATGGTGGACTGTTTTATATCACACCTGAACTAATTTCTTTTTTGTCAACCTGGAACGACGAAGACATGTTCCTCGAAGATACGTATAATAATCCTATTGCTATTAAACGTTATGAATTATTAGAGTTAGCCAATCAACGTTACCAAGCAGTAATGAATGATTGGCATACTCAACACCAGGAACTAAAACGTGTCAGAAAAGTCTAAAGGTGTATTAATATTTGCAACTAATACAAAAGAAATTGATTATATAAAGATTGCAAAAATTAATGCTAAACTAATTAAAAAGTATCTTGGATTGCCAACAACTATTGTAAGTGGTACAAAGTCAAGTAATAAAAGAAGAGTGGACAATGAAATAGTCGAATGGCAAAATACCGGAAGGTGTGAAGCATACGACTTATCTCCATATGATCAAACTATATTAGTTGACGGCGATTATCTAATATTTGATAGTAATTTACTCAAAGTACTTGACACTGTACAAGATTATGCTATAGTAGACAAGAACACTTATGTTAACAAAGAAAACTTGGTTGATACTCTTGGACAGTTATCGATTGGTCCTATGTTATGGGCTACAGTAATTGTATTTAATAAGACACAGAAGTCAAAGGATTTATTTGAGTTTGCTAAAATGATACAAAACAACTATCCTTATTATCGTGCATTGTATAAATTACAGACAAGTAATTTTCGCAATGATGCCGCTTTTACTATTGCAGATAGGTTAGTAAATGGTTATGTTGAAGATACTTCTACTAAAATACCGTGGAGTATACAAACTATTCAAGGCAAAGTTAACCAAATTATTATAGACGATTGGATCAAAGTTATTACAGACGACGGAGCATATGTTTTACCATACATATCTTTGCATTTCCACGACAAACAATATCTACAAAGTATAGAGTTTGAAGAGGTATTAAATGCGTAAACAACCACATTGTGCTCAAAGAGGATTTCTAACTATTGCACAGAACACAAATGATGTGGATTATTTAGAGCTGGCCTACCTTCAGGCGCTAAATATAAAGGTAACTCAGCCCGACAGTCTATATGCTGTCATAGTTGACGAGTTTACTAAGTCTCAAATAACAGACACTCAACGCCGTGCGTTCGACTACGTTATTACCCTAGAAATTGATGAAGCTGAAAATGATGAATGGAAGTTGGCCAACGAATGGCAATCATTCTGGTTAACGCCGTTTAAAGAGACCATCAAACTTGAATCTGATTTGCTGTTTCCAAGGAATATCTCCCATTGGTGGCCAGCACTTAGATTAAGAAATGTAGTTTTAAGTCATGGAGTAGTAGATCTGCAACAACGTTTATACACAGGCAATCGCTATCGTAAGTTATTCAGTGATAATAATTTACCTGATGTATATAATGGTATGATGTATTTCCGGTACAGTCGCGAAGCAACAGAGTTTTTTACCCTAGCTCGTGACGTATATCGTAACTGGACTGAAGTGCGTGATTTTGCACTTACTAATATACGTGATGAAAATCCTACAACTGATGTTGTTTACAGTATTGTATCAGCAATGTTAGAAATTGAGCCTTATGTTCCTAGCTTAGATTTCTTTACATTTGCACATATGAAACCGGGTATACAAGGTTGGGCTGAGAGTACACAAATATTTGATAGTGTGCTGGTTGAAAATGAATTAAATGAATTGCGTATTAATAACGTACAACAACTTCAACCAGTACATTATCATGATAAAAAATTTAAAGTTAAGGAGTTAATACAAGACTATGAAAAACATATGGGATGATTTACAAGACGAAAACAAAGGCCACGTTGTGTATCCTAAACTTAAGATATGGCATTTACTTGCATTCCTTACAGTGGGATTAACTCTGCTATGGATTTTAAAATAATGGATTTTATCTACAGGTTATACTATGATGAGGCAGGAATGCCTATTAGGATAACAGTCAATGAAGAGGTTCCTGGTAGATTTATTCGTATCAATAAAGCAATGTACGATAGACCTGAGTATACACGCCTAAGAGTAGTCAATGGAAAACTTACTCGTGCAACAGATAATCCTGATCAAATGTTATTACAAAAATGTAAAATCAGTTCGTATAAGTCTGCTAAGAATCATGCTGGTATATTAATTAACTCCGGAGAAGGGCAATACTATGGATTTGAAAATCACTGATGTTGCAGATTTAGACTGCATCTATTTAAGTTATGACGAACCTCAGAAAGAAGAATTCTGGCTACAAATACAGAATATTGTTCCATGGGCAAAACGAGTAGATAACGTTAAAGGATCAGATGCGGCTCATAAGGCGTGTGCTGATGCAAGTGACACTAACTTTTTTGTTTTAATTGATGGCGATAATATTCCAGATCCAGAGTTTTTTAATTTACAAATTGAAACGCCTGGCGAAGACTCTGCTTTTAGATGGAAAGCACGTAACCACATTAATGGATTAATGTATGGTAATGGTGGCATGAGTGTCTGGAGCAAAGGCTTTGTTAACAATATGCGAACCCACGAAGCAAGTGACGGGAGTCACGAAACGGCTGTAGAGTTTTGTTTCGAGGAAACTTACTACCCTATGCACAACTGCTATAGCACTACATATCCTAACGGAAGTCAATATCATGCCTGGAGGGCTGGTTTTCGCGAAGGTGTTAAAATGTGCTTAGATCGTGGACGCAAGCCAAGTCTGCAAGAGTTCGATGATAACGCAAAGAAACGTAATCTAGATCACTTGCAGATTTGGCAAACAATTGGTCGTGATGTTGAACACGGAGAAGAAGCAATCAACGGAGCTCGGTACGGCACATACAAAACAATGTTGTCGGATTGGGATTTTACTCAAGTACAAGACTTTGATAAACTTGCATACTTACATGAAGAATACCTCGAAGTTACTGCAATAGGAAATCATAATGACATGGAAACTATTACAGAATTACTTAATAATAGATTAGCATTAAATATTGTTGAACTTGATGCAGAACAAAGTGCTTTCTTTAAATATCACTATGCAACTGGTCATAAAAACTTAGAGCTAATGACAAAAGAAATTGATGTTATTCGCAGAATAGAGGGTTGGTAAAATGGCAATAGATAAAGATATTGTTATTGAAAACTTACGTAAAGTTTTTGATCCAGAAATAAGTTGTAATGTATATGATTTAGGATTGATATACGATATTGCGATAGATCAAAGCGAATACGAAGTTACAATCACGCACACATTAACAAGTGCATTCTGTCCGTTTGCAGATCAAATTGTTAGTGATATACAACAAGCAGGGTATGCACCAGAAGTGTTGAGTGTTATTGTTAACACAACATTTGATCCACCGTTTACAATAGAAATGGTACCTGAAGAAACTCGATTTATGATGGGATGGTAAATGAACAAGGGTGACGAATCCGTAGGTAATAAAAGTAAGTTTATGGCTAGTGCCGAGTTTATGAAAGATAATCTTGGCCACGGCTTGTGTTTAGCAAAATGGAAACAAGTAAGTTTTCATTTACCAACAGGGCTGAATAATAGTTGCTATCATCCTCCGTTGCATCAAATGGATCGCGAGAAAGTAAAACTCGATCCTAATGCATTGCACAATACAGAACACAAAAAAGAACAGCGTAAAATGATGCTCAAAGGTGAACGTCCTCCAGAGTGTCAGTATTGCTGGAACATTGAGGATTCAGGTAACCTAAGCGATAGACATTATCGCAGTGGAGAACCTTGGGCGGCCAGTGATTACGAAGCAATTAAAAACAGTACTGGTGACGAAGACTGGAAACCTAGTTACGTTGAAGTTAATTTTAATAATGCATGTAACTTGGCCTGTTCGTATTGCAGTCCACAATTTAGTAGCACATGGATGAAGGAAACTAAAAAAGTAGGAGCATATCCTACTAGTGTTCCGCATAATGCACCTGAACATTTTGTTGGGCGTAATAGACCAATTCCACACAGAGAAGAAAATCCATATGTTGATGCGTTTTGGGAATGGTGGCCCTCGTTATACCCACACCTAAAACATTTCCGTATGACTGGTGGTGAACCGTTGATGGATAACAATACATATCGTGTGTTTGATTATGTACTAGCATTACCAAATCCAGAGTTACATCTAAATGTAACAAGCAACTTCAGTGTTGAAGATAAACTGTTTGAAAAGTATATTGGTTACGTAAAAAAGTTATGTAAAACACAAATAGAACATTTTATGCAATATGTTAGCCTTGACACTGGTGTGCCAGAACAAGCAGAATATATTAGGCACGGACTTCAATGGACTCGTATGCATCATAATGTATATAGGTATTTAGGAGAGGTGCCCGAGCGTAATAGTTTAACATTTATTATTACAATGAATAACTTGAGTGTGAGTGGAATTAAAAAGCAGTTAGAATGGATACTTGATTTACGTAAAGCGTTTAGTTCAACTTATCAGCGTATATGGTTTGATACACCATTGTTGCGTCAACCAACTTGGCAAAGTCTACAGATATTGCCATGGCCTTATGCTGAAAAATTAGAAGAAGTTGCAAATTGGATGGAACGAAACTTAGAAACCAAAGACGATCCATTCCACGGATTTAAAGATTATGAAGTACAGCGTATGCGTAGAGATATAGCGTGGATGCGTAAAGGAGATGAATTACCTGAACAATATTTGCAAAACAATCGTGCAGACTTTTATAGGTTCTTTACTGAACACGATAAACGCAGAGACACAAACTTTTTAGCAACATTTCCTGAGATGGAAGAGTTTTGGAAACAGTGTAGATATTATGCTCAAAGATAACGATAAATTTTGTGTGCGTCCGTTTATGCATAGTCTAGTAGACACCCAAGGACGTTTTATGCCTTGTTGTCGTAGTTTTGTTACAACAGATTTTAATATGAAAACACACTCTGTTGACGAGTGGTGGAATAGCGATTATCTCAATGATCTAAGAAAGCGTATAAAGAACAATGAACACAGTGATGAATGTGTTCGTTGTTATAAACAAGAGGAGCAAGGATCAAAAAGTTTTCGACAGTACAGCAATGAACGTTGGAGTGACATAACAGAACAAACAGAACAGCCACTGGATTGGGAAATACAGTTATCAAATTTATGTAACTTGAAATGCTTGATGTGTAATCCGCAATCTAGTAGTCAATTTTTAGTTGAAGAAAACAAACTGTTTGACAAGGTATGGGATCAGAAGAAATACGATTGGAATGAAAAAGACAATTACAAGATACTTGAAATAATGGAACACTGTGATAGTTTTATTCTAAGAGGAGGCGAACCGTTTATGTTGCCTTGGGTTCGCGATATTCTTTCATCATTGACACAACGTAAAGAAATAATGATTGCAACAAATGGAACTAAATTTGATCAAAGTTGGGTTGATGTATTGTCAGCACACGACATTAAGATGTGTTTAAGTATTGACGGATATGCAGAACTTAATCATTACATAAGATATCCAAGTAAATGGAATGTTATAACTAATAATATAGAGTTGATGCGTCAAATACCCGATGCTAATATTTTTGTAAACACAGTCGTACAAAATTTAAATGTATTATATATTGATAGATTATTAGAGTGGGCTGAACAGGAAGAGCTTTTTGTACAGTTTGATATATTAACAAAGCCTCATTATCTGGCACCTGTATGTTTGCCAAAAGAATTAGCTCAACTTGCACAAGATAGACTTCGTGCTGTTGACTACGAAGCACAAAATGGTTTAGAAGGAATTATCAATACATTGGATAACTCCAATGAAGAAAACTGGAAAGAATTTTTAGATATGATTACTATTAGAGATAGACATCGTGGCACAAAGATAGTAAACTATATATCCGAAATGGAGGAACACTTTGCCTAAGTTAGTTAATGAAACAGATTTAGAATTTAGAAAAAGAATTCTTGATCCAAAGAGTGCAAGTTTTTGTGGAGCCAAATGGTATAATGCTACTATATGGTTAGGCAGTGGTATGACTACAAGTTGTCATCATCCACCAGCACACAAAGTTGATGTTGATGAAGTTAAATTTAATCCAAGAGCATTGCACAACAGTTCACAAAAGAAACAAGATCGTGCTGATATGCTCACAGGTGTAAGGCCCAAAGGTTGCGAATACTGCTGGAAGATTGAAGATATTAAACGAGATAATATCAGTGATAGAGTTTACAAAAGTGTAATCTACAGTGACAAATTATTACAAGATGCATACAATACACCTCCGGAAGATGATGTTAACTTGCGTACACTTGAAATTGCTTTTGATAGAACTTGTCAGTTTGCATGTAGTTATTGTAACCCAGCGTTCAGTACTACATGGGTTAAAGATATTAAAAAGAATGGAGCATATGCCGGTCTAGAAAGCGATGGTCGTAATCACTTTACACATGAACACAACGAAGCAAGTTTGTACAAGTATTCCGAAACCAACCCATACGTTGAAGCATTTTTCAAATGGTGGGAAAGTGACTTGCACGAAACATTACAAGAATTACGTATCACTGGCGGAGAGCCGTTGATGAGCGGTCACACATGGGACCTGTTTGATTGGTTTAAAGAAAACAAAGGTAAGTCAAAAACTCGAATTGCTATTAACAGCAACTTGGGATTTGAAAGCGAAAAAGTTGAGAAATTGCTTGATGCGGCAGAACATCTTGAATTAGACTTATATACCAGCAACGAGAGTATGGGTCTACAAGCCGAATATATACGTGATGGATTAGAATGGAAACAATGGACAGCAAACGTAGAGCTACTGATACGAAGTGGTAAACTACGAGGATTGCATGTAATGAATACCATTAATGCATTATGCTTAGAAAGTTTACCTGAGTTCTTAACGTGGATGCTAGAATGGAAATCAAAGTTTGGCAGAGACTTTCCAAACTTTACACTCAATATTTTACGCTTTCCAAGTTTCCAATCACCTCTTGTGTTACCTGACGAGATTAGGGAACATCACAAGCAAAGATTACAAGATTGGTTATCTAATTTTCGTAACCATGCAATGTTACATGAACACGAAATTAATCATGTACAGCGTTTAATTGATTACTTAGATGTTGTTAAAACTCCACATAGAGAAACATTTGAAATGCCTAAACTTCACAACGATTTTAAACAATTTTATTCACAATACGACCAACGCAGAGGTAAAGACTTTACCGCTACGTTTCCAACCTTAGCGGAGTGGTACAATGGACTCAAGTAAAAAAGACTTTTATGAAAAATATGATTATAACGAAAGAACTCCGCACTTTGTCAAGCCTGAAGATTTAACAGACAAGCAACTTAGCAGACTTGTCAAAGAGGATAACTTTTGTATGTTGCCTTGGGTTCACATGCATGCCTTTCCAGATGGTAGAGTGTATCCTTGTTGTTTAGGTGATTACTGGCATCCAATTGGAGACTTACGCAAAGACACAATGCGTGAAGTATGGAATCAAGATGCGTATAAAACAATGCGTAAAAACATGCTTGAAGACAAGCCATGTAAAGAATGTACTAAATGCTATGAACAAGAACAAAACGGTTTCTTTAGTATGCGAAATGATGCTAATAGAAACTACGGACATTTGATCGAAGAAGTAAATCAAACAACAGAAGATGGCGAACATCCTGAGTTTAAGTTGCGTTATTGGGATATACGCTTCAGTAACCTATGTAACTTTAAATGCCGTTCTTGTGGTCCTATTTTTAGCAGTAACTGGTTCAACGATCATGTAAAACTGTACGGAAGAGTACCTGATGTGCTTAAAAGAGACATGGCCAGAGTAGAGTACACAACTGGCGATGAAGACGGAATGCTGAATCAAATGGAAGAACATATTCCGTATTTAGAACAAGTATATTTTGCAGGTGGTGAACCTTTGATTATGAAGGAGCATTATTACTTGCTTGAGCGTTTAATTGAACTAGGCAAGACTGATGTGCGTTTGGTATACAATACAAACTTTAGTGAAATGCGTTACAAGAAAAAGCATGTATTTGATTATTGGAAACAGTTTAAAACAGTAAATGTTGGTGCTAGTCTTGATGGCATGGGTCCACAAGCAGAGCTAATACGCAAAGGTGCAGATTGGAAACAGACTGAAGAAAACAGAGTACGTATGATGGCTGAAGTGCCACATGTTGACTTTTATGTTAGTGCTACAGTCACTAGTCAAAACGTTTTACATGTACTAGACTTTCACAAAGACTGGGTTGAAAAAGGGTTTATTCAACCACAGGATTTTAATGTTAATATTTGTCAAAGTCCTGAATGGTATCGTATTGATATTTTTCCAGAGAAGTTTAAAAAAGAAGTTATTGAACCTGCATATCGCAAACACATTGAATGGTTAGATCCACAAGATAAGTTACGTAGAGCAACAACAGGATTTGAAAGTGCTATTAACTTTATGATGAGCAACGATGGATCAAAAGAATGGCCAAGGTTTGAAGAAGAAATTACAAAGTTAGATCGCATACGCAACGAAGATTTTTGGAAAACATTTCCGGAGTTGGAGTCGGCACGTGGATAATAATTCCAAGACAATATGTATGTTACCTTGGGTTAGTATGGAAACAACACCAATGGGTACCAGTCGACCTTGTTGTTTAGCAATGGACGAAATTACAAAACCAGATGGTACAAAGTATGCACTACGAGAAAATACACTTGAAGAAATATATAAAAGCGAATACATGGTTGATTTACGTGAACAGTTTTTGCGTGGAGAAAAACCTAAAACATGTAGTCGCTGTTGGGATGAAGAAGATGCAGGACGCACAAGCAAACGCATGAACACAGATGTGCGTTTCAAACATGAACGCCCGTTGATAGATTTTTCTGACACCAATCCTGACAGTTTATGGTTTATTGATCTAAAACTTGGAAACATTTGTAATCTTAAATGTCGTATATGTGGAAGTTGGTCAAGCAGTAAATGGGCAAGAGAAGAAATTGATTATATACGCAAATACAAAAATAGAAATGCCAAGGATCATATTGCATACAAGTGGCTTAAAGATGGCAAGTGGCCTCGTGAGTCTGAAGTATTTTGGGAGAACATGATTGACTTACTGCCTAACATAAAATACTTTGAGTTTACAGGTGGTGAACCTTTTATGATCAAAGAACACTTTCAATTGCTACAACAAGCAGTTGACGGCGGCTTTGCAAAAGATATTGAAATACATTACAATACCAACGGCACACAATATCCAGAAGAGTTTGTACATTTATGGAAAGAGTTTAAGTATGTTGAGATTGCATTTAGTATTGATAACGTAGGCAAACGATTTGAGTACGAACGTTTTGGAGCTCGCTGGGACGAAGTATGCGAAAATATAAAACGTTTTAGAGACTTGCGTGATCAGAATAACAATATTAAGTTACAGATTTGTTTAACTGTAAATATTCAGAATGTCTACTACTTGAAAGATTTATGTGACTGGATGCGTACACAGGACTTTGATTATCATCACTTTAATATGTTACATGATCCGCGCCACCAAAACATTGGTGAAATGACAATAGAAGCAAAACAAATAGTAACCAATCGTTTAAAACAAGATCAATTTCATCCACACGATAAAAATGAAATTGATAAACTAATAAAGTTTATTGACAATGGACCTAGCAGTAATGGTAAAGACTTTGTTAGATTAATGAAACAAACAGATACATATCGTAAAGAAAACTTTTTAGAAACACATACACAAATAGCAAAGGCAATGGGTTACAGTGATACGTGAGGTACAACAAATATCCACAAACGGATACAAGTTAAAACACAATATCCCCAATGGTGTTAAAAATAAGTTGTTTAATCATACAACGCAATTTGACCCTATTACTGAAACATGGCATCTTGGAGGCTACAGAGAGTCGTGGTGGTTAGATATTGATCGTGATAGTATTGTACGCAATGAAATAGCAGGTAGATTTTCTAGCCTTGATATTGACAAGCAAAAGGTGCGTGGTGTTGAAATATGGTTTGATCATGCTGGCTATGAAAACGCAATGCATACTGATGATCCTAATAGTGTTTGTAATATTATTATGTTGTACTTAGGAGAAGAAAGTAACAGTGAATCAATGGGTACTTACTGGTATGAAAATGATATCAAGTACGAAGTTGACTATGAAGTAAATACTGGACTAATGTTATTAAATTCGCACACAATACAACACGGCATGAAAGGTAAAGTTCCTAACAATGTTATTCGAAAATCTTTATATGTAAATTTTTAATATGATAAAACCAGACAAAAAACCTGAAAATTTGTGTATGGCTCCGTGGACACATACCTACCTAAGTCCGCAAACAGAACGCAGACTTTGTTGTGCTAGTAGAGAACCAGCACAGAACTTTGAGCAGTATATTGATACAGACTCAGGAACAGGTGAATATAAACCTACCACACTAGACGAACACTGGAACAGCGAACACATGAAAAGTGTTAGGCGTAGAATGATGTCTGGTGAAGAACTTAGTGAATGTGAAGTTTGTACTAACAAGTTATTAAACACAGATGTTTACAGAAGTTATTTTAATAACCTATTTGGACATAAATATGATAGTATATGGGATCACACCGATCCTGATGGTACGACCCGTTTAAAGCCAGTTAGTTGGGATTATAGGTTTTCAAACCTATGCAACTTCAAATGTCGTATGTGTGGTGATATGCTCAGTTCAAGTTGGGAAGCCGAGCAACGTAAGCATAATATGATAAATTGGGAAGATCCTAAGAACAACTGGATGCGACCTAATCTCAAAAAACAAATAGAAAAATTTCAGTCAACTCAGATAGAACAGGAGTTTGCTGAAGCAGTTGAAAGTCACCGCGTAGAAGAAGTCTACTGGGTAGGTGGCGAACCTTTAATGTATGAACAGCATTGGAGGTATATGAAGAGAATTATAGAGCTAGGAGATGGACCAAATGTTTATGCAAGATATAACACTAACTTATCTAGGATTAGTTATTCTGGCACTAATCTTTATACTGATATTTTGGCTAGGCTACGTGATTGGCAAATATGTGCAAGCCTCGATGGCACGGGACGAATTGGAGAGTATATTCGAACAGGTCTCAATTTTGACCAGTGGCTTGAAAACTTCAATAAAGGAGTTGAGGTCAGCAACCACTCGCGCCAAATTCGTATTGACTTCACTCTTACCTTACCAGGACTCTTTGAAGTCCAAAAAATACAAGAACTCGCAAAAAGATTAGGTGTAGGAATACTTGCTAAAGTAATCTTTAGTTTTAGTCCTGACATTGTAATGTCGCCATTGGCATTGCCTCGTAACCTGTTGGATAAATGGTTAGATGAACTTATTCCTTCAGTTGATGGTGCGTTAAAAGATGTGCTAGTACAACTAAAGAATAGACCAACATTTGCAGAACAATGGCCAGATCAGTATGAAGCAGGACTACAAAAAGGCAAAGCACGTATATTAAAATTAGAACAAATTAGAACACAAGATCTGACGATGACAGATATTCTATCTTCACGGCATGATATATTAGATTGGTGGTTAGAAATATGACACGAGAAGTTAAAGTAGTATTAAGAAATCCAGTTAACAAAAGTAAAACAGTTGATTTTCATATTGACGTTGAGCAAACTATAATGGGACGTAACTGGCTAGGTGCATTAAATGGATTATTAATAAATGATTCCTACTTAGAAAAGAACTTTTTATTCTTGGGTTTTCCTAATACTGCTAGAGATATTAACTTCATATGTAAAGAGTTACAGTGGGTCAAAAATACTATCAATGATTTTTTTAACAAGGAGTATATAATAAGAGAAATATTTACACCAAAAACATTGAGAGATGGCATGAACCCAAATCAGGATATTATGAACAGATTGCATAATCATTTTGAAGTACTACAAGGTAGTGCATGGGGATTGAGTGACTGGTATAAAAAAGCAAATCACGAAACTAAGTTTGCTATTAGACAGTTAAACAATTTGTGTCACGAAGCAGAATCATTAATGCTGAGCCAGAAGAAACAAATTGAGGCACCGCAGTGGATGCGTCCGTCTCAGATCACAACATTTTTAAATGCTCCTAGATTTGATTATCCCGACGAGCATAAGCGGACATTCAACAAGGAAAGATATGATCGTACCTTTGGTACTGTTTACCAACACTGGACTCAAGTAGGAAAAACATTATATGAAGTGTTCGTTGATGAAGGCGCACCTGATTTAACAGACGCAATGTGTGAAGAGATTACTCATTTGCGTTACTACAGTGGCGAGTTTGACATTGAATGGTCACGTGATATTACCTATGCTGGTGAATATCCGTGGCACAAGCAACGAATGGATGAATATGCAGATTGGTTAGAGCGTAATGGTTTTAATCACAATGACACACAATACAACTATGGATATCATTCAGTTGGACAAGTTGATCTAGTAGGTAGTTTTGGTACAGACAATCCTGAAACAGTGTGGGAGATCATTGGCGAACACTTAGACATTGTAAAAATTGAAACACTTGAGGCTTCATGTGATTTTGATTATTGCTGGACAGACAAGGATTATTATGACGTACAAATTGAAAGGTTAAAACCAGGTTATGATTATAGTAGCCGGGGGTGATAGTTTTGTTGCAGGAAGTGAACTAGAACACTCTGATAATAATTTTACAAAGTTGGTTAGTCAACAATATACCAATTATATAAATGTAGCAACACCTGGCAATAGCAACGAAGCAATCGCTAGACAAACAATTAATGCATTAGAGTCATTAACAAAAGATAAGTTTGCTATAGTTAGTTGGACATTTCCAGGACGCTATGAGTTTCGTTTCAATTACGATACCAAACAACGTACAGGGCATTGGTATTCAATTAACTCGTGGACAATTGAAAGTGACTTATCTTCAATTGAAAAAGAGTTCCATACCCAAGATGATGGTATTCTAACGGCTCAACAAGATACTATTAAAAGAGCAAACGAGACAGGTGTTGCTGGCTTTGCTCAAACATTCTATAAACATGTTGGTAGCAGTGAATACTGGGAAATATATAGCACACTAAAAGAAATAGTGTACTTACAAAACTACTTAAAATCTAATAGTATTCCCTACATGTTTACCTGTGCTGACAACTGTATATTATACAATTATACAATAGAAAATGCCGATGTGTCAATCAAAACTTTGTACAATCTAATAGATATGAACAAATGGTTTTGGTTTCCAGAAGGAACAAAGAATGGTGAAACTCAGAACCCTAGAGGTTTTTACCAGTGGGCACTAGAGAATAAATACAAGGTAGGCACTACACACCCCTTAGAAGATGCACATAAATCAGCCGCAAACCTAATGCAGGAGTTTTTCAATGATCAAATGGTTTAAGAGTTTAATTAACCGTGTGAAATTAGAGATTGCATATCGCAAAAAACTTAAAGAATTACGCAAACGGGATCCGTTTATCTATAAATGAGTAAACGTAGATTATTAACCGTTGGTGATAGTTTTACATATGGAGATGAACTTCCTAATAGAGAAGTTGATGCCTACCCATATCTAATGAAAAACTTATTGGGCTTTGACGAAGTAGTTAATCTAGGACTTTGCGGTGCTAGTTCTGATTATGTTTTTAGAACAACAATTGAAACTTTAATCAACGAAACATTTGATTTAGTATTAATAAGTTGGCCGGAACAAAGTCGTTTTGAAGCACTTGATTTACCAAATACAGAACCTTCGCAGTTCATGTCAATTCGTGCTCGAACACAAAAAGAACCAGACTGGATAACAGACTATTATAAGTATAGTTATGATATCGCTTGGGGATTTCGAAAACAGTTTAATCAGATAATTGCATTGCAAGGATTTTTACTAAATCGTAATCAACGTTATCTAATGTATAATGTAGCTGGTTTACAAGGTTACTATGACGAATACTATCAACTTCTTGAAGCTCAGTTTAGAGAAATTGATAAAAGATTCTTTGTTGGTTGGCCTAAAGACGGCATACTAGAATGGCAAGGAAATTGTGTTAAAGGTCCTGGAGGTCATCCTTTAGAACTTGGACACAAAAGAATAGCAAAGGTTATTGATGAGTATATTAGGAATATCAGCTGGATTTCATGATGCGGCAGTAAGCGTTGTAGACGAACAAGGAAATATTTCATTTGCAAGTCATAGCGAAAGATATAGTAGAAATAAAAATGATAAAGACTTATGTCGTGAGCTGTTGAGCGAAGTTGATTTTGACGATATTGATACTATTGCATACTACGAAGATCCAATTAAGAAACAAGTAAGACAGTGTTATGCAGGCCAAAAAATTGATTGGTCAAACATTACAGTAAGGCATGTATTAAAGAATCAAGGCGTTCCTTTTCAGTGTAACACTAAAATTCATAAGTATGATCATCACTTATCACATGCGGCCGCAGGGTTTCAAACATCACCATATGATGTTGCTACAGTAGTTGTAATAGATGCCATTGGCGAATTTACAACCGCTAGTATATGGCGAGCAATGTATGATAACCAAGGCATTGCACGATACCGTCAAATATGGAAGCAAGGTTATCCTCATAGTTTGGGATTATTCTATAGTGCAATGACAAAACATGTTGGTTTAAAGCCAATGGACGAAGAGTATATTTTTATGGGCATGGCCGCTTGGGGTGAGAATAAACATTTTGATACAATATACAACGACTTTATTCTAAACTCACGAGACTTTACATTTAGACAAAATTGTCATGCTGGTATTGACGAAGATTATTTGCCAGGAGCATTGGATATTGATCTTGCGGCTAGTGTACAAGCTATAACTGAACACTTGGTAACTCGTTTATGCAATAGAGCAAGGCATAGTTTTTACAGCAACAACTTGGTATTAATGGGTGGTGTTGCTCTCAATTGTGTCGCTAATAGTAAAATTGATAGTTTTGATAATATTTGGATTATGCCTAACCCAGGTGATGCAGGTAGCAGTTTAGGTGCGGCGGCATTGAGTTATAAAAAGAAACTTAACTGGCAAGGTCCGTTTTTGGGCTGTGATATCCCGGGTGAATATCCAGTGGACCAATTACTTGATCTATTATTAGAAAAACAAATTGTAGGTGTAGCAAGTGGTCGTGCAGAGTTTGGACCACGAGCATTAGGCAATAGAAGTTTACTAGCAGATCCAAGAGGAGATGATATTAAAGATAGAGTAAACGAAATTAAACGTAGACAAAAGTTTAGGCCGTTTGCTCCAATGATATTAGAAGAACAAGCACAAGCATATTTTGATTTGCCCAAGGCTTGGGTTCATAGTCCGTATATGCAAAGTGTTGGAATATGTAAATCTCCAAAAAAGTTTCCTGCTATATGTCATGTTGACAATTCAAGCAGAGTACAAACTGTAGGTAAAGAGCCAGAGTTTAAACATATTAGAGAGATGTTAGAAAAATGGTTTATACTAACTGGATGCCCAATGTTACTAAACACCAGTTTAAATATCAGAGGTGAACCAATAGTAAACACTAGAGCTGATGCTGATCGTTTTGAAGATCAATACGGCATAGATGTTTGCAGTTAAGAGGACAATAAAATGAGTATTGAAGATTGGAGTAGACCCACTGCTCAATTCTTAGGAAGATTTCAACCTTGGGATCCAGGACATCGTGCTATACTTGATTCTATGATCTATAAAGGTAGAATCGAAACTCCAGAAATGTATAGAACAAGCAAAGCTCAACAAGTTGTTATAATGGTGCGAGCACCACACAAGAAAGATCCTTACACATTTGAACAAATTAAAAAAACAATCGAAGATGATCTCAAAGTTGATTATCCTAAAATGATTGAAATAATTCAAGTTCCAAATATTACTAATGTTTTCTACGGACGTACAATTGGTTATGATGTTGAACGTATACATATTGATAAAGATCTTGAACCACTTGAAACTAAAACAACGATTGCTGAAAAGCAACATTTTAACAGAGACTTTTGGGCAGGAAGGCAATAATGGAATTAATACTAGCACCAGATCCTTGGTTAGCGAAAGCAGTAACCGCAGTGGATATTGATAACCCAGGATTTGATCCTGGGCAAATGAAAAACGAAATGGTAGACTTGATGGTACAACATGAAGGCATGGGTTTAAGTGCTAATCAAGTTGGAATTGATCACCGTTTGTTTGTTATTGGCGACAGCAAAGAAAATAGTACATTGTGTATCAATCCAACAATACGTATTGACGAAACAACTGATGATGAGGTTGTAGTAGACTATGAAGGTTGTTTAAGTTTTCCAATGGTGTTTGTTAAGATTGCCAGACCTAAAACTGTTATTGCTGAGTTTTATAATGAAAAACTTGAGTTGCAAACAGAAACATTAACTGGTTATACTGCCAGGTGCTACTTGCATGAGTTTGATCATTTAATGGGTATTACATTCAAAGATCGATGTAGTAAACTAAAATGGGATATGGCTACAAAGAAAGCAAAGAAGTTACTTAAATAGATTGTGTTTTAATTCGTCCCACATAGAATTAAGAAAACATTGACTTTCAAACTTTTGTCTATTAGACTTTAGTGCAGGAGCCATATCTTTAAGCATAGATTCTAATTCACTATGTGGCATTGCACAGATATCTTTAATAACTTTATTAACAGCCAACAAACGATCAACAGGGTCAACTATATTATCGTAACTTTCGTCCCACCAGTCATTGAACGTTTTAAATCCGTGACTTCTAAAGTATAACAAGTTACCCGGAGGACCAAGTAATACAAATGGCATTTCGCTGATTATAGGTTTGAATATCTTTTCTGTTAAGTGACATTTGTTAGTCCAAAATTCAGTCTCTGTAACAACAAACAAGAAACTTTCCATGCATTGTTTAACTGCACTAAGTACCATACTTCCGTTTGGTATATGACTCAATGATTCTGTATCAATACGTAACTCTTCTAAATCTTTTAGTTCGTTTTTAGCCCAGGTAAAATCATACTTGTAAGTATCTTCTGCCCAATCAAGTTGTTTAATGTTGTTTCCGTGTTCTGGACAATCAACACTATAACTGATATTTCCGTGTTGTAATAGATTGTTGCGTTTTAAATCAGCAACGTGCAAACTACGATAACTTCTAGCATTACCTGTAATTCGGTTAAATGTAATAAATTTCTTCTTGACTTTTCGATCAACTGGTGCTATAATATCTGGACAGTATTGATAACCGCGGAACCAATCATGTGCGGCAAATACATGATAAAAGTAATAGCAATCTTCAAAGCCGTACTTGTCGTTGAAATAGTTTTTTGACTCACTGTGGTATTCAGTGTTAAGTAATATTATACGTCTATTAGGCCATGAGTCTCTAACGTAATCAAATAACGGATCATTGTAACCTGGAATAAGAGGTTCTTGATCATAGCAAAACAATACAGGGCCATCGTCGCCACTGTTTAACCATTCGAGGCTTTCAACAGTGCTAGAACCAAAAGGAAACGGATATACTAACACAACACCTTCGGGCCAATGTTGGTTTGCTAACGCGAAGATGTTTTCATAATGAGAGTGAATATTATACATGTTTGATGTTTTTTACTTTGGCCCTAAGCCTGGTTTATTTGAGTTTGAGAAGCCTGCTTCAAGTTTAACTGAAGCTATCAAACTAAGTCGTACTAGGTATTGTTTCTATTTATATGGCGGTAATGACTACTCAAACTTTAACTTTCATGTGGTTCCAGAGCCTTGGATGGAAAAGTATGTACATTGTTGGGCCAGCCAATGGCAACGTGATGGCGAAGTATATCTTGTGAGTAAACGTATACAAGAAATGCAATACCATTTCTGCACAGATCAAACTGTAACACGTTTGTCAGACAAATCAAAATTTATTAATACTGAATATACAGAAAATTTTGATTATAGTTGGCATCCTGATCCACATGAACCTGACTACAGTTATTACTTTCCTACACAACACCAAAGTGCAGGAGGTCCTGTGTATTCTGGCACTGCTGGAGTTAAGTTAGTTGATGCACAAATAGCAACAGCATTTCCAGTATTAGATAATTGGCATATTCCCAATGACATGTCAATTGATACCAGTTGGCATCCTAACATATTAGATCCAGAATACACATACCATTTTCCTACTAAGTGGCAAAGTGCAGGTGGCATTACATACGGAATGGGTGAACAAATTAAAATTGCAGACTTTATAAGTACGCAAGACGAAAGCAAAGAATGTTGGACAATACCCGACGATGTTGATGAATCAACAGTTGACTTTACATGGAAACCCAATGTACTTGATCCTCCGTACATATACCATTTTCCAATTGGTGATATACAATCAAGCGGATTGATGTACACTGTTGAAGGTGCTACAGAAGTTAAATTGATGGATTATTTTCCAGGACACGACATTGGCACCTTCAAAGAAATAGATGTATTTTACGTAGATAAAAACAATAGTTTAGCTAAGGCAAGGTACGAAAAACTACTAGAAAAGTACCCTGGAATGCAAAAGATTCGCTACGCCAACTCAATGTTGGAAACAGTACGCAGATGTGTTAGTCGTAGTAGTACCAATAGATTTTGGATTATTAGTAGCGAAAATGTATATGATGAATTTGATTTTGATTGGCGTCCTGAGAGTTGGCAAAGTTATATGACTCATGTGTTTGGTAGCCAATGGCAAAAATGGAGTGATACTTTTTTAATTAACAAGTTTGAATTTCAACGATCAAGTCAATGGGCCAACTCCATAACGGAGTTTCCAAATTTAAATTTTGTTAAAGAACAATCTGTTACTGTACCTGATGATCTACATGCTATTGTATATGTTGATTGGGGTAATGAACAAAGTCAAGTTCAACTTGACAAACTGCAAAGTCAACACAATAATATAACTGTTACACGTTTTGTTGACAACTATCTGGATACATTCAAAAGAATTATTAACAACCACGAAGGACATGAATACATTTGGATCATCAACAGTATTTGTGACTATGCTCGTTTTGATTTTAGTTGGCAACCTGAGCCTTGGCAAAACGAAATGATACACGTATTTCCTAGTAACGGACAAAAACGAGGAGATACTTTTTATATACACGTTGAGAGTTTTAAAACTCAGATGTATGATTTAGAAATACTGGATTGGTTCAACGTTATTAATTATACATTAGAACAAGAACTAAAAAGATGGCCAATGCCTGTTGTTGAATACACCACTGATAACATGGTTGATACAATTAACAATTATGTTTGGTCCAATTTTCCATATGCCGTTTTTCAGAAACAAGATAATCTATTACCTAACATGGGGGCATCAATACGTTACACTTCCGAAGTATATGGTGCTATATGTTTGTGGAGGCAAAAAGACCGTGAGGTTGTAAGTTTAACCAGCGACAATAGCTTGGCTGTTATACCTCGTGATATTAGTAAACGTCAAATTGAACAGGTATATGACTTTCCTTATATTAATAAAAAGTCTCCGGGACGTTCTGATTTTATACCACGACCATTGGATATATGTTTTATCAGTAACGGCGAGACTGAAGCAAATCGTTGGTACACACATCTAATAGATGTAGCAATTACAAAAGATCCAGCAGGAGCATTAGAACATAAGAATACAATACATCACATTGAAGGTATTGATGGTCGTGTAAAAGCATACCAAGCCGCGGCCCATGCATCAAACACTGAATGGTTCTTTGCAGTGTTTGCTAAAATTGAAGTAGAACGAGACTTTGATTTTACTTGGCAACCAGACTATTTCCAACAAGCAAAGCACTATATTTTTAATGCACGTAATCCAGTAAACGGATTAGAATACGGACACATGGGGGTTATAGCTTATAATAAGCGTCTTACACTAGCCACAAACCAACCAGGACTGGACTTTACACTGAGTGCTCCACATGAAGTTGTACCAGTTCTTAGCGGCACTGCTCATTACAATACAGACCCGTGGATGACTTGGCGTACAGCATTTCGTGAAGTATTGAAACTGAAACAGTTTGATGACATAAACCCTAGTATTGAAAATGAAGCTAGACTTACTTCTTGGCTAACAAAAGGTCGAGATAGTTTGAATGGTGTTTATAGTATACAAGGTGCAAGTGATGCACTTAGATATTATGAAGAAGTAGATGGTGATCCTATAGAGCTACAAAAGAGTTTTGATTGGGCGTGGCTCAAAGAAAAGTTTGAGTCAAGTTAGTTTTGCTTCTACTAGGTTTGCCATAAGTTGAGATAGTCCGTTGTGTGATACAGGACCAGGATGCATCATGTCTCTTGCAAGATCTCCCTTGGGGTGTTGCCGGTGCAGGAGTTGATTACTGTTTAAGTGTATAATTGGAATATTTAAACTTTCTAGTAGAAAGTAAATTGCCATAATATTTCTTTCATCAAACAGTGTGCTATTCTCATCATTAAGCCACCAATGTTTACCTATTAATGTAGCACTATCTGACGCAGTGTTCACTTGTTGAACATCATGATGATTTGTACGTATTTCAAGTCTTCCAATTGGTGGCACAAGCATTGCAACAAATTTAGGTTTTACTATCTTTGATAATATCATTGACTTAACAATATTATATATACTGTCTGTACCAATTCCGCCAACTCCTAAATTGGTTACAGTCATATTTAATTTTTGACCAAGTTGGTAGCACCATATCTTATCCTCGGGTAACCCAATGCCCATAGTGTTACTACATCCTAGTGCTACTATATCTGGCTCAGTATAGAACTCTCCACGAAACCCGTGTGCATTGATATGATATGTAATATTTCCTGGTTGTGTCCATTCCTTGTCTGCAAAAAACTCAGGAAACTTTTTAATATTTGTTAGGTATAGCTTTTCGGTATCCGTTGGAAGCCAGTCAAGGGTTTGGCCTCTAAAGTCACGGATATCTCCGTTCAAGCCTTTTTCAAATGCTGAAGCATGTACTTTGTTACTGTAAAGAAACTTATCAAGTTTTCTAGTACTTGGATGCATTATCTTTAACTTGTTCTGCAATAAATTCAACTTCAGCATCAGTTAGTTCAGGATATATAGGTAAACTCAATTGGTTATTTGCTATAGTTACAGCCATGTTGGTTTGTGTGGCTTGGTGTTCTATTCCGGCTCTAAGGTCGGCATCGTAAATACTATAAGCACATTCAATAAAGGATTGATAGTTGCCAAGAGCTTTATCGTAGTGTACTTTTGTTGCAATTCCTAACTCTTGTAGGTTATACTTTAATCTATTTCTACTGGTTACATTTGGATTAACAAATATTGGATATTTGTGATAACTTGATTCAACATCATCATGTACAACAAGTGTTCTAATATGATTGTTAAATTCATCATTCCAGTAAGTTGCAATCTTCTTTCGGCGTGCTTGCCATTTATCAAAGTGGCCCAACTTCACTAACATACAAGCACAATCCAGTTCGCTCATACGACTGTTGGTTCCACTGTGAGAATAGTTATTTTCTTTGCCATTGGTAGCAAGGTCTCTAACACTTGATGCAATAGCCATGTCATCAGTTAATACCATTCCGCCACTGCCATAACTGTTAAAGTTTTTCATTGGATCAAAACTTAATATACTAATGTCTCCAAAGCTACCACTTGGTTTACCTTGAAACGTGGATCCAAAACTCTGAGCGGCATCTTCAATAACAGGTAACTTTGTAATTTGTCCAAAAAATTCTGTAATTAATTTAATTTTACTATAATCAACCATGTTACCATATAGGTTAACATATACCAAAGCATCATAGGTTTTTTCAATATCTTCATCGGTTGTCAGATCTATTAGACCATCTTTGTCAACATCAATTAAATGTGGGATATAACCAGTTTCAATTATACTGTTAAGAGTTGCAACAAAACTTAAACCTGGTATTGCTATCTTGCTACGAAAGGGTAGCTTGAGAGATCTAATAGCGAATATCAACGCCTGTGTTCCGCTGTTAACAGCAATAGCATATTTGCGATTGCATCGTTCAGCAATTACACTTTCAAAAGTCTCTGTGTAGTATCCGTTTAGGTGTTGTCCTGTAGACCAAACTTTATCAGCAGTATCAAGAAGCTCACTTCGCAAACTTTGATATTGCCGCTTTGTTCCAGTAAACGGAATTTGAAAGCCACTCATGATATAAGCCAAATCCTTCTTCAATATCAACTTGGGGATCAAACCCAAAGTCTTGTTTTGCCGCGGTAATGTCTAATGCTCCACGACTTGGAAAATCATCATCTTTTTCATTGATCTTAATAGTACCTTTTCCAGCAATCTCAACTGCTAGTTCAGCGGCCGCTAATAAAGTCTTACTGTGGCTCTTGGTAATGTTATAGGTTTTATTTTCTGCTTCTTCGCTTAATCCGGCACTCGTAATACCTTGTGCGGCATCACCAACATATGTAAAATCAAGTGTTTCGTGTTCACCATTGACAGTAAGCTCTCCGCCTCCCATTGCAGTTAACAGAAACTTACTAATAACTCTATCACTTAAATCAAGCGGACCATAAACTGCACTTGGTCTAATGATAGTATAATTTAGTCCATACTTTCTGTGATAGTCTTTGACCAATTGTTCACCAGCAAGTTTTAAAATACCGTATTCACCTTGTGGATTTAGTACTGCATCTTCAGTAACATTATCTTCAAAGTCTCCATATACCATACTAGAACTAATATAAACAATTCTTTCTACATTGTATTTGACACAGTGTTTTAAAGTATTAAGCAATCCGCCAATCATTGTATTACCGCAGAACTGTGGACTTAGTCCAACAATCTTTTGTCTAGGAGGACAAGCCAAATGATACAAAACTGTTGGTTTTACAAAGTTAAAACAAGATTCAAAATCGTTTGTTTCAATGTCTTTGTGTAGGTAATTTAAACTAACAAGATTAGGTGGCAGGTCGTGTACTAGTTTAAGTCTTTCACCAAATAGATATCCTAATTCTTTCATACTAATTGCATTGTTATAATTTGTTAGGTTGTCAACAATGGCTGTAGGGATATTTTGACTAACAAGTTCTTGTACTATATTATGACCAATAAGTCCTAATCCGCCTGTTACTAATGCTCTGGTCATACTGCCATCTCCGCTTTAATTGTTTCGTGACTTTGATAATTCTGCAAACGTATATCATCCATTGTAAAATGATCAATATGTCTTTTTTCTGGATTTAGCCAAAGTGTAGGTAAAGGCAACGGTTCTCTTGCAAGTTGTTCTTTAACTTGATTGACATGGTTAAGATATATATGTGCATCGCCTAATGTATGCACAAACTCGCCTACTTTTAGATTGCATACTTGGGCAATCATATGTGTGAGTAGACTATAACTTGCAATGTTAAATGGTACTCCAAGAAACATGTCGCAACTTCGTTGGTACATTTGACAACTTAATTTGTTGTCTGTGCTAACATAAAACTGAGCCATAATATGACATGGTGGTAATGCCATTAGATCTAGCTCGCCTACATTCCATGCACTTAGTATATGTCTACGTGAAAATGGATCTTGTTTAATACCTTCAATTAGTTTTTCAATTTGATCTGTTCCCCATTCACGCCATTGTACACCATACACTCTACCAAGGTCGCCTTTGTATTCCGCATTAGGTAACCAGTAGTCTGCTTCTGCATTAGGAGACCAGATAGTTTTCTTGTTTTCATCTCTTGTTTTGTGTAATATTTCGGCTAGTCTACGTTCGTCGCCACTGCCTTCTAAGAACCAGAGCAACTCGCTAACTACACTTTTCCATGCAAGTTTCTTTGTAGTTACTGCTGGGAAACCTTTGTTTAGATCATAACGTTGTTGCATACCAAATAAACCAATGGTACCAACGCCGGTGCGATCTCTGCGTTCTTGTCCGTTTATTAGTACTTCTTTAATGGCGTTTAAATAATTTTTCATAACGTATAAATGTCGCTTTTTGGTCTGGCCCTGATGAACTGCTTCTTGGAATAAAATCACGAGTTACTAAATTGTCAACATTGATTCTAACATCAGTTTTAAATTGACCTTGAATTTGAGTGATGTGTATTTGATCTAATATATTATGAACCTGCATGATTATTTTAGGTCCACCAATAACATATATTTTTTTATCTTGATGTTTGAATTCTAAATCTAATATGGACTTCTCAAGGTTAGTTCCGTTAATTGGTAAAGCATGATCACCTAGTGTATCAGGGCGAGAAGTTACTACGTAACAAGTTCGGTTTACCAATGGCTTGGGCATCTTCTTATCGTCCCAAGTCTTTCTTCCCATTACTACAACATTATTCATAGTGAGGTCTTTAAACTTTTGCAAGTCTTCTGGAACATACCAAGGCAATGTGCCTTTATATCCCATTCCTCCTCTTGAATCTACTGCTAGTAATGCTGATATCATGTAAGATCCTTTAATATTTTATCTGTTAATGGTTGCACACTATTTGCAACTGAGTCGAGATTAATATAAAAATCTACATCTCGTATAATATCTTCCATATCGGATAAACGAGTATTAATTTGTAGCTCAATTTCATCAGGGTGTAGCTGACCTTCGTCAAGCAATTCCTGAATATCAATTCTTACTACAGACCCGTCTTTAAGATTAACGTCTAACGACTCCAAACAAGTGATTGGAACTTGAGCTTTATCAACATCGTTTAGTATTCGTTCCCACTTGTCTTTCTTGGTAATCTTAAGCCGTTTGCTTTTTGGTCCTCGTCGTCTTTTTGCGGGTTGTGGTACTTTTGACATTTGGATTGAGCCCTTTAGCTTCTTCTTTTAATCGCTTTGCTTCAGCCATTAATCCCTTTGCATTGGTTTCATGAGCTTTGGCTTGTTCCAGTAAATTAGTTGCGATTGCCTCATTGGATAATACTCCACCATCCGGTGCATTAATTACTGGCGGTGCAACTGTCTCCATAGGTGCTGGCGGTTCACCAACATCTCTTCCTCTATTATAAGCCCTTGCATGATTAGCGGCCATACCTTGATTTTCATCTAGTGCTTTGGCCTTTTGTGCGGCTTCATTACCAGCTTTAATATCTGCTAGTAATGTATTAACCTCATCTAATCTTTGCTTGGTTGAAACATTAGGAGTCAACAATACCTGATTAGTTGGTACCTTTTTAATACGATGTTCGTTGTGTAGAACATCTAGTAAATTTCTATTGTCCGACATAGTTGTACGATGAAGTACATCAGCTAGATCTGGAGTGGCTTGAGCCGGCTCGCTATCAACTGCTTTAATTAATTCATCGTGTACTTGTGCTGGTAAATCATCAGTATATACAACGAGAGCCATATGTGCTTCATCTGGTACTTGTCTAAATGCGACTACACATTTACGTTGATTATGCTGAGCTACGTGTTTTGTAAAACCTGCCATTTTTATTCTCCTGCTGGCTCCTCATCGTCACCACTTAATTCACTAGCGATATTATCGCCTTCTGCTGGTGCGTCTGAGATAGAACCTTCTGATTGTGTACCTTCTGTCTTAGGAGCTTCTCTGGTGATTGCTCCGCTGGTTTCCAGAAAGTTAAGTAAACGGTCATGAAGTCCGCCTACATTTGCCATTTCATCGGCACGAAAACCACCGCGTCTGGCAATAACTTGGATAGTTTGCAACATTAACAATAAGTCACTAACGCCTAATCCTGCGGCACTTGGTGTGTCGCCTGGGGGAGTTGGCTCAGTACTTACTGGCTCTGGTGCTTCAACTACTTCGTTTTCTACTTCATCACTCATAGTTTTTAGTCTCCTTTAATTGAATAAACTACTCTGTTATTTAACGTGTATTTGTACTGTATCCAAATATTATTTCGGTTAGTACGTAATTTTTGAACTATTGAACGTATCCATCAATAAAGCAAAGTAACTGGCTTCGCTATTTTCTTCAAATCCTGCTATATGTGTCATCTCTCTTGATCCAATATTTTGCATATCTTTTTGTGCAAAAGGTCCAACATAGAAACGACTATTTAAGTTTTCATAAATCCAATCTGTAACATCTTTTTCATGTACATAAAGATTGAATGTTACACTGTCAAAATGCGGTGGAAGATGATATAAACGTCTGAGACCTTGTACTTCAATAGCATTTGGCTCATTAAACTTTAGCATCTTTTTCTTCCTTATCACTGACGTCGTCTACTACACGAACAATTTTAATAGGCTGTTGATCGTCATTGTGAATCTGATCAATTTTAGTTTCAAGTTCTTTGTTTGCAGTAACTATGAACTCATTCATTAACTCGGGCCTGTCCATTGCTATTGCAATTTCAACACTACGACTTAGATCAGAAAGTACCCATTCAAGTCTTTTAATTCGTTCGATGGCACTCTCTAAATCTTCAGGAATATTGGCCCACTTGGGGCCAATATCAATTTCTTCTTTTGTTGTTTCTGGATCCATTGCTGTCATTTCATAAACCTATCAATAAATTTAAAAGTTTCGTCTTGGCTTTTTGCAGTTACATCTTCGTTGTATGTATAAACTTGATGTCCGTAGTAAGTGTTTTTGCTAAAACCATTTAGTTGTTGGCAATCCCAACAGTGAGTTGCATCATACTCAATAAACTTGCTCTCAGGCAACTTCTTTGTGATACTACTATATAACCAACTGCTACATCCTTCGCCAACTTCAACGTCATCACTTCCAGACATCCAAAGTACCGGACGTTTAATACTGCTATCAAGATAAGTTTGGCTTGGGTAAGCACAACCTGCATACAAACTTACATGAGCTCTTGGAGTAGCAAGACCCTGCTTTTCGGCTTTGTCAATAACATGACCATCAATTGCCGCGGCACCAATCTGTCCACCTAGGCTGGTTCCAATGGTAAAGATTTGATTTTTGTTTACACCTGGCACTTCAGCAAGAGCCTGCACACCGTTGTATACATCACGTACTAAACGATCATGTGATAGATGTTTATTCTTACCACAGTTCCAAGGACGGCTTGCACTACGACCTTCGTTGTAATCAGTAACGGCAACTACGTAACCTTGCTCCAATAACGGATCAATCCAGTTACGTTTAATGTCTGTTGAATTAAAATGTTGTACACCAGTACAACTAGGAAGAAACAATACTGCTCCACCGTTAAAATTAGCAGGCTTGAAAATCCTGTTTCCAATTCCATATGCCTGTGAACTCTTATAACTAAGGTCCTTGTGAGTACCTTCATAAACGGTACTAAGTGTAGCTGAATTACATGCTGAAGTTCCAGCTAGTAAACCAGCTACTGCAATTAATTTTAAGGTTTTCGTAATCACGAGCTTCTCCAATTCCTTATTATACTTGTAGTATACGATAGTTCTTAAGAAAAGTCAACCGTTTTATGCCGCTTGTTTACTAACTTCTTTTTCGTAACTAGCCCAAATACCAAATGGTGGTTGTACATCTTCGTTGCCTTTGATAATGAATACTGTATCACAATAGTGTTCATCACCCCAACTATCCCATGGCATACCATCTGTAAACATAATGAATTTTTTGGGTTCAATCCCTTGTTCTTTCATATATTCCCAGTTACACATAAAGTCGGTACCACCACCACCTTGTGGCTCATATTCAGTAATATCTCTCATATTGTCGCTTGTAAACATCTGCTCATTGTATACGGCAGTATCAAAACTCCAAATACGAATATTGTATTCTGTGTACTGTTCCATAATACCTTGTACCTCACTTAGGAAGGCACTCGCATCTTCTACTCCAATTGACCCACTCATATCAAAAGCAATACAAACATCAATCTGCTCTCCAGGAATCATACCTGGCATAATTGCATCGTTGTGCCAACCCTTACGGCTGATTCTCGAGAATGAAAAATCATTGCGGATAACACTCTGTATCTGTTGCTCAATGAGATCCTGCCAACGGATAACTGGCTTAGTCATATTTTGAATAAGTCGTTTAACACCACTAGGCAAATCACCAGCATCTACAGTTTCAGCCGCATTAAGAACAGCCTCTTTAATGTCATCACGTATCTGTCTACGTTCAGCATCTGACATTGTAGGACGACCTTTGCCATCCTTTGAATCAGTTTCAGAACCCATACCATCATCACCATCAAGGTGTTCGTCAAGTACCTGCTGAAGTAATTCGCTTAGTTGCTCTTCAGATGAGTTTTCAATAAGGTCATCATATACACCTTCACATGCCCAACCAACGTATTTGTGAGCAAACAAAATTGGCACCACAGTAATACGTTCACCAACTTTTTGTTCTAATAGATCTGAGTTCACACAATAGTCAGCGGCAATATTCCATATCTTAGGATCACGGTCAATACGTCTACCACAGTGATCATATACCGCATGTAATACTTCGTGTCCTACTAAGAACTCTAGCTGACGCAACGGAAGTGAATTAACAAAAGCGGAATTATAATAAAAACGACGGCCATCTGTTGCCGCTGTCGGGCACCAATCGTCTGCATTAATCAAATCCATTCTAGTAGCAATGTTACCAAAGAATGGTGCCTTAAGCAACAAACCAACACGAGCAGTAATCAGCATCTCTCTGGCTTTATTATCTGCAACAGGATCTGTAACAGTTTTTTCTTTAGATTTTTCTGCTAATGTTGAACTTGCCTGAGACATAAAAAACTCCTAATTCCTAATTGTTATATACATTATATAACATCTTTTACCAAATGTCAACCAAAAAGTGTCGATATCAACGGTAATAAAGTGGGGGTCTTACGGATAAAACCTGCCCCCATACCGCCCGTGACAGCGATTCAGTTAGTTTTTGGCACTCGCATTCGTTATGTACTTGCCATAACTTTCGTGGAACTCGTTAAAGTTCTTGAGCTTTCCAGGAATTAACGGAAGGTTGTAAGTAGCCAACGAAACCTTTGCACCCATAACAACCAACTCAGTAGTGAAGTTGTCCATCATAAAGCGAAGGAAGTTATCAGCCATTTTGTGCCACTCAGTCATATCTGTTTTGGTCTCAGGCTTCTTAAACTGCTCTTGCAGTTCGTAGCACATTCCAGTAACCAAAGCATACATTGCTGAAACTTCAGTAACCTTCATTGTTTTAACCTTGCCAGAAAGAATATCTTCTGGGTTAGGCATATCTTTAGCAACCTTACGGTGAGCCATGAACCTAATAGCGAGCCCTTCACCAATAGTACCAGATGCTAAGTCAGCAAGTTCGTCAACACCAATATCTTCGTCTTCAAGAAGATCTGACATAAAAGTCCAGGTACGTGGTGTAGCAAAAGCTCTGCTTGGGCTCTTAGGATCAAAATCAAACAAGTCTGATTTAGCAAAAGACAAGTAACCAACCACATCTTTGTGGATCTTCTTGTTTACTGCCCACTCCAACCAGCTTTCAAATTCTGGACGGACTTCAAGGTGTACAAAACGATTAGCAAGTGGGCTAGGCATTCTGTAAGTAACACCTTTATCACTTTCACGGTTACCTGCGGCAACAATCACAACGTTGTCGGGCAATTTGTACTTGCCAATTCGTCTGTTAAGAATTAGCTGATAACCAGCGGCTTGTACAGCCGGTGCGGCACTGTTCATTTCGTCTAAGAACAAAGTAACCATTGGGTACTCAGCGGCCATCTCTTCAGTAGGAAGATCAATTGGCGGTGCCCAATCCATTACACCAAGTTCTTTGTTGAAGTATGGAATACCTCGAATATCTGTAGGATCCATTTGACCTAAACGAAGATCAATCATAAACCCACCAAGTTCGGTAGTAAGGTCATTAACAACCTCAGATTTGCCAACACCCGGAGGTCCCCATAAAAATACAGGACGTTGTTTTTTAAAGCAACGAAGTAAACGAGTCTTTGCGTCTCGTACAGTAACAGTTCTTTCAGTAGTAATAGTAGTCATAGCGTCACGGGCCTTTCTATCTGTTAATAGCTAATTTTTTAGCTTATATATACATAGTACACGATAAAATGTAATATGTCAACCATTTTCTTGCCAAAATATCAAATTAATTTAGTCAACAAGTGGATTTTAATCCTTGTGTGTGTACATGTATTGCTTGGGATTAAGAGTAGCACAGGGGTGCTTTTTTGCTGTGTTAGTATAAACTGCTACAAATTCCTCCTCGCTGGGGTGGTAAGGCAGTTGCATACTAGCATAATCTCCCATTTTTGCTTGTAACGCTAGGGCGTCCTCTTGCACACTTGCAGGAACGTTAGGGTTAATGGTAATCTCGCCTAGGAACAGAAAAAGTTGTTGTTGTGTGGTGTATGTAGACATTTTAATAATTACCTCAAGTTGTTTAACTATAACTTATTATAACACTAAAAGGTCCTTAGGGTCAACCTTTTTATGCTCGGATTGCAACAAAATTATCGGCACTATATCCTGTGTATCTACTAGCACCACCAAACTTCATGTACACCTGATTAATAGCATCTTGTTCGCTAATTGCACGAACTAAATTAATATGTTTGGTGCCAGCATAAACATTATAATAATACATGTCAAATCCTCTATTTGTGTTCGTTGATGTTAGTTGATGGCCGCGTCAATTACAACAGCTCGTTTGTCATCAATATCGTGAAATTCCAACCATTCGCCAGTTAGAGGTTCACGAAACGTTTCACCGCATGAGTACGTCTCA